>CERJ01021959.1_pt1 | contig 203990 bp, 177 predicted proteins | sample 530781 | NCBI WGS metagenome assembly CERJ01 (sample SAMEA2620967, study PRJEB7988) | marine metagenome | biome: marine biome (ENVO:00000447); feature: deep chlorophyll maximum layer (ENVO:xxxxxxxx); material: "saline water (ENVO:00002010), including plankton (ENVO:xxxxxxxx)" | depth 30 m
CAGCTACAAAACATCTTACATAATTATGTTTTAAAGATATCAAATATTGATATAAACCTTAAACCTGATACTGAAACGCATCTTGTTTTATATATAATTGGTTTTTAAGAGGGGTACCTTCCGGCAAACAAATCTTTCATTTTCCTTTGTTTTACCCACTTAAAGGAAAAGTGAAAACCAAGTTTATTCATCAATAAAATGTATTTAAACGCAACAGAGTGAAGACTTTTGCTTTCTTCCGGACGTACATAGACATACTGGCGAGAAGCCATAAGATATTTACTTACAATATCTTATGGCTTTTGTGTTTTAAAGACTGGCAAACATTTTCACTTAAATGCGCTTTATTGCCTGCTACAGGCTTGTTTTCATTACATAGATGCTTATTTAAATTATGACACCGCTAATCTCTTTCCCGGCTAACCTCATGGCAAAGCCATTATAAATCTCCTAGTACAAAAATAAAAGTCATCTTAAGGATTGTGCAATGCAGTTTTTCGGAATACATTTCAACTTCCATCCAATACATGACTTAGATTTAAGGGTATATAATTAATTATTAGGTTGTAAAATAATGTAACAAATTCTTTTCAGGATTCTCTATTCCATGTGCCTGTAGCATTCCTAAAATGCCTTGGCAAGCAACTTAAAATTAGAATAGCATGATCATGAAAAACTCAACGCATATATCTTTAATCATGGTGGCCTTTCTGTTAATCTTCGGACTTACAGCCTGCGAGAGTAACAGTACAGCTACTTCGGTAAACAATCACGAATTCAGTGAGGGTATTCTTGCAGCAGAGGCTTCAGCCCTTGAAGCCACCACAGAACCGAGTTCAGCAGAATTTACTTTAGAGGCAAGCTACTCGGCTTCAGATATAGACCTGAATGCTGATAACATTATTACCTCTGAACAGTTACTCTTTGATGTACATTCATCAAATCAGCTGAATGTAACCGGTAACCTTACCATTACAACAGGAACAGAAAGTACAATCAACGATCCGTTTAAAATAAATCCAGTCTTACAGTAGCATGCCAAGTAGTATTCGGTATGACGGATATTCATCGCTGCTATATACACTTGGTGGTTCTACTTACTCTGCGGCATTATCTACGGACGAAAAGAATATTCTGAATGAGATTCAGCAGGAATTAAACATTGTAAAGTCATTTGGGAGTGGGGCAGAAAGTCCGGGGCAATTTCTTAAGAGTTCAAACAACGCCAGTACTTCTGAAACGGATATACCCTTAGAGGCTATGACCGACGAGGAGATAAAAAAGTGGCTGAAAGAACAAGGTTACAAAGTTAAAGAATTAGATAACCGCCGTTTCGAAGTTGTTTATAAATATAAGGAAGATACTCCATCAAAAATGCTGAGTATTGCCAGCATTTTTGATGCCAACACCGGTCGGATGGAACCAAGCTTCACGGCTTCTAAAGATGGTAAGGTGATCGCTAGGCATGCAGCTAAGAAGGATGGCAAAGTGCAGGCTGCAAAAATGAAGCGGGGTGATGAAGGTTATTTATTGCTCCAGACAACCCCTAAAAAGAAACAAAATTAGGAGGTACACCATGAGAAAATATATGTTAGTGTTCGTCCTTTTAGCAGGCTTTTCAATAGCCGGATTTAGCCAGTCAAATACGGTATCATTCATACACGGACTGGGAGACAACTATACAATTTGGAATAACATGGCAGGGCAACTATCATCTGAATTTGTTTTTTATCGGGATAATGTATCCTATAATTCAGCTAATGCTGTAAGTAATACAGCATCAAGCGTCTATATTCCTTCGGGTACTGTTTCTGTGGCTCATAGCCTTGGAGGGCTTGTGGCACGAGAACACCTGAGACAAAAAGGAACCGGGAAAATGAACGCACTCATTACAGTGGGAACTCCCAATTTGGGTGCTCCGGTTGCTGTAAATGTACAAAACGGGAGACTGGCCCAAGTTCTCGCCGGTTGGGTTGAAGACCTTGCTGCGGGACCAGTAGCTTCATTTGGATCAGTGTCTGGCCGTGATTTTGGAAGGGCCGTACTACGGGAAATTGGTTATATAGACCAACTTACCGGGCCTTATATTAATGCTCGTTTACAATCTGCCTATGGGCAAAAAGCCTCAGTCAGCGATATGAAGCCCGGCAGTTCCTTCCTCAATACCCTGAATGCCTCCCCAAATAATACTCTGCCGGCTGCACGCTACGCTATTTTTGGGAATGAATCCGTATCCGGATTAGAATACGTGCGTATTTCTGAATCAGCTTATAGAGGTCCACAGTCCCCCATCGAAAACGGCAGTTTTGTGAAGGGTCACCGTCGAGTTTCTTACTTATACTTTGCTGCTGCTGCTTACTACACATATTTATCGGCTGAGTATTTATATTTATATTATACATCAGATAGTTACGACCCCAACCACTTCCTTTATTACAACAGCGCCGTGTACTTTGCCACTATTGCCCAGCAATGGTACAAGGGATTTGCCTCACTGGTGTATTTCCAGCAGCGCGACTGGGATAAATACGTGGTGGGAGCTAGCTATTATTCTGGTTCTGCCTGCGGAAACATCGGCGTGAATTGTAAAGATACGAACGACGGGCTGCTAACCGCCGCCACGCAGGCTCCCTCCTTTTTTAACAGATCCGGAGATAGTGTTATTAGAAGATTGGAAGCAAGAGGTGCCAATCACCTTGAAGAAACGGCCCATCCGGCAGTGAAACAGCGTCTTTTTGAAATATTTAGAAACGATGATGTTAGCATCCCGGAAGTTAAAGCGCCGTTAAGTGTTTTCATCAGCGGCCCCCGGCTGGTAAGCGATGGACAGACGGCCTACTACTCAAGCAGTGTATCGGATGCCGGCGGCCCGGTCAGCTACCGGTGGTATTATCGCAGGGATTTGGGGGCTTCCTGGGTAAGTGTGGGCAGCGGCACCACGCTGCAGCAGACGTTTTACGGCGCTCCGGGCGGAGAAACGGCCCGTGCTGCCGTTAAACTGGTGGTAAACAGTGCCGGGGAATCTGCAACTGCCATACACTATGTGGATGTAACCGGCTGCGACACTTCCGGTACTGAGCCACAATCTATCGATTCTAAGCTTATTGTTCCCTGTTATCAGTAAGTACATGTTTCACTCGCAGGCCGGGAACCTTCCCGGCCTGCGGTATTTAAGTGAATATCAGGAGTATTTCTCCGTTATGTATCCGTATTATAAAATAAATTTAAAGAGACTAACATTTTTTAAAAAAATAGAAAATGACGATGAATTACAGCTTTTTTTTAACTCATTTATGCCTGTGTGCTGCCCTGCTTTCTTCATGCGAGCTGTTTGGCGGTGGTGATACCGGTCCCGGAGGTGGAGAAGTGGTCTGGAAGGTGGAAAACCAAAATACCCTTACGGTAAGTACCCAGCCTCTTATTAACAATGGCAAGGTGTATTTTATCCAGGATAGTCAACTTAAAGCTTATACTCTGGAAACAGGCAAGCGCTTGTGGAGCACTCAGCTGTGCAGCACAGTTCGTTCGTGTGATTACAGTCGTGCTATTCTTCATAACGATGATTTATTATTCATTGATCAAGGCTTTACTATTAAAGCCATTTCCAAAGCCAGTGGCGTGGTGCGTTGGAGTACTCAGATAACCACCGATGCCACAGAGGTATCCGGCATTGGTTCGCCAGTAATGAGCCAGGATGAGGACTATCTATATGCAGGCCGTCGGGGCTACGTTTTGCAGGTACGAAAAAGCGACGGAGCGGTTACCCGCCGCTACCCCATCGACCGGCTGGTGCCCGAAGGGGTCAGCCAGGGAGCAACGGAACCGGTTTATTCCCCGTTTGGAGATGGGATATTGTATGTGCCCGGTTCGTCATTTGACCGCACTACCCCCGGAGAAGAACGCTATCGGGGAAACTTATTTGCCTTCGAGGCCTTAACCGGGGAGTTGATTTGGGAGCTTCCGGTGGAGTTTCCTATAGATGATATAAGAACTGAACAGCCCGGAGATTCGGTGTTGGTCAGTCCACCCATCTATGATATTGAAGTTACGGAATCGTCCATTGTGTTACTTCAGGGAAAAGCCATTGTATCGGTTGACCGGGAAAAGGGAACCATTAACTGGGTGAACAATTTTTTTGACAGCGGGTTTGATGTGGGGCTGGCTGTAGATGATCAGGCTATTTACGCCGCCTCCATTGGTACCTATGCGCATAAACTGGATCTCACAACCGGAGAAGAGCTCTGGCGAAGGGACATCTACTATTCCAACACCAGTATTCCTACGGTACAGAACAACCGCTTATATTTTACAAATTCCGGAGGAGGAGATATCTGGGTACTGGATACCTCAAGCGGAAAAACCATATACAACAAGCTTCCGCCCGGGTATAAAACCGACAGCCACGACATTTATATCTCCTCACTGGGGGTGGGCGAGGGCTACATGGTGAATGTGGGCAGCAAAGCTGTGTACTGCCTGAAGGTGCCTTAAATACTGTTTAACTAAATAGTCGCTATTTAAGAATAAATAATATTTGTTGGTGGGATTTGCGGCGGTGTCCTAAAGCACATTAAAATCAGTTTCAAATTACTCAAACAAAAGAAATTAGTTGCCTGCTGAATTCAAATGATATTTTGCGTCAACGCTGGCCTTGGTATCGAGCAGAAAATAGTATGGGATTATAGATGGTTACCTAAGCCATTCTAGCCCCTTTCTCTGCCTCTTTCCTTTACCCTGATACCTCAAAAAAAAAGAATTATCCGGCAAACAAATCTTTCATTTACCTTTGTTTTACCCACTTAAAGGAAAAGTGAAAACCAAGTTTAATCATCAATAAAGTGCTTTTAAACGCATAGAGAGAAGACTTTTGCTTTCTTCAAGAATCCTAAAAACTATTGACCAAGCAATACTAAAACTTCTATAATTTTGAGCGTAACCCATTAACAAAATGATTACTCAAATGACCGAATTAGAATACCAGTTTAAGAAAATCATGAAGGAAGTTGTCCGTGAAGTATTACTTGAAGAAATTGAAAAAGGAAGCTTAGCGCCTCCACCAAAGAATAAGCAAAACACAAAAGTACCTGAGCCTAAACAAATTAAACCCAGAAATTCCGATTCCATTATTCGCCCTAAAGAGCTCAGTAAATTACTTTCGGTTTCAACAACAACTTTATGGAGGTGGGAATCAAATGGTGAGTTACCTAAGAAAATAGAATTAGCAGGACGAGCTGTGGGCTGGCGCTATGGTGATATCCAAAAGTGGTTGGGTTATGATTAAAACACAATTCGTCTAAATTCTGTGGCATTAATCGAAATTGTTAGGAGTAAATTGAGTTTTGTGGAATAACCCAGCAGTTATGTTTCATATCTCCATAATGAGCTGAGAACTCATAAACCGGATATGAAACATAATTATAGAAGATGATTGTTATGTTTCGTATCTTGATAATGAGCTTAAAACTCATAAATCGGATATAAAACATAATTCACTGTCTTTCCTATGGAAATGCTACATAAAAACATATCAACAGAATCTAGCGTGCTGCTGACATATCTGGCAAAGCAGAAGAAACGTTGTTTTGAGGTAGCTGATGCAAAAGAAGCACTTCCGGAATCTTCAGAAAATACGGTGCTTAAGCTGCTTTCTGATATGGTAACAAGGGGGCTCTTAATGAGGTTAAAACATGGAGTGTATTGTGTAATACCATATGAAGAAGACCCAAGTAATTACATGCCCGAATGGCACATGCTCCCGGAATATTTAGTATCCGATGGAGAATACTATATCGGATATTATTCAGCTATGGAAATTCATAACCTGATAACACAGCCTTCCCTAAAAGAACAGGTAGTGGTATCAAAGCAGGTGAAGCCAAGCATCCAAAAGATCAAAGATGTGACGTTTCAATTCATCTATCATAATGAGAAGCATTTCTTTGGGTATAAAAAGAAATGGATAAACTCATATGATAAAGTTTGGTGCTCAGACCTGGAAAAGACGTTGGTCGATTGTCTGTATAAACCGGATTATGCCGGGGGAATAGTTGAAGTAGCTCGTGGACTTTATAAGGCAAAAGACGATATCTCTTATGATAAGCTGTTAGAGTATGTTATTAAATTTGATACTCAGGTTGTGATTAAACGCTTGGGCTTTATACTGGAAATGCTTGGAATTGAGACCGACATTATTCCGAAATTGCAGGAGCTTAAAACATCGTCCTACACCGTATTAGATACCGAACTTCCCAAAAAAGGAAAAATGCACAGTCGCTGGAGCATTCGTCAAAATTTGGATACAAAAACAATTAAATCCGCTATATATACATGATTTTACCGGCAGAGATTCAACAAAAAGCCAGAGATGCCGGAGTTCGCGACACTCAAATGGAAAAGGATTATATTCTTTCATGGATTCTTCAGGGAGTTTCAAACCATGAGCACTTAAGTGAAGCTTTGGTGTTTAAAGGCGGTACGGTTTTGAAAAAGGTTTACTTTGAAGACTATCGTTTTTCTGAGGATCTGGATTTTACATTGAATGACTCAGAGCTCACCAATGAACAAATATTTGAATGGTTTCAGGAAGTATTTGAGTATGTGCAGGAAGAGGCTAACATTCCATTGGAGCTAATCGACGATAATGAACATGAAGATGGTGGGATCAATTTTTATATAAGCTATATCGGGCCACTGGGAGGAAGAGGTAATCAAAAAAGTGTCAAAGTCGATATTTCAAGAAGTGAGCTCTTATGCTTTGATTCCGAAACACGTCCAGCTATCGGACTTTACAGAGATCAGGATGATTTTGAACTTTTGTGCTATTCACTGGATGAGGTCCTGATCGAAAAAATGAGGTCAGTGATGCAACGAATGCAGCCCCGAGATTTCTATGATATATGGTATTTATTAGAGATTGAGCAGATTGATCTAGAATTCTTGCTTCCCGAATTCTCAACAAAATGTGAACATAAGGAACTTCTATCATCGGATTTTGAAGATGCCTTACAGCGAAGACTCCCTCAGTACCAAGCTCGTTGGGCCGGTTCTATAAGTGACCAAATTCAAGAGTTACCTGAGTTCGACCAAGTAGAACGAGAAGTACAAAGGCATTTCAGAAACATTGAGTTTTAATAGTAGTTTTTCATTGTTATTTATACCTCTACTGGTATAAATTTATCGAATTGCTATGAGTTATACCCATTCAGGTATATAATATCTCCGTATTTGAACATCTGTAAATACAATGGGTACTTAATTGGAATTTGCCTAAATCCTCATGATTGGAAAATTCATCATTAATTTGATATGTCAGAACTAGGAATATGAAAACAATTAAAGCCAAAATAGGAGAAACACTTTTATTACTGCAAAAAATTGAGGCACTTTTACGAGCATCTTTATATGGTGTTGGCAACACAAAAGATACAAAATTGGCTAAGCTGCTTGATCGCGACCATCAAACCATGGGGATGCTTATCAATGGAATGAAAAGACAGGTAGAACTACCAGAGGATTTTGCTACAACTCTAGATCATTTATTACGAGATCGTAACATATTGGTTCACGAATTATTTCTTCAAAATTGGTTTGATCTAAAGAGTGAGTCAGGCTTGAAACAAACTAATTTATTCCTCAACCAGATTATAGAAAATGCCTCAGTTGTACTCCGAATTGTTATCGCTTTTGTATTGTCGATAGAGGAAAACAATTCAACCATAAATTCACTTTCAGAAAAAAAACGCAAAATTTATGATCACATCATAAACCGAATTAATGTTACATCAGAGCCCGACTTTGGGGAAAAAACACCAGATGAATATTTTGATGCGTTCTCTGATCAAGTACGGAAAAAATTCGTTAAAAAGATCAAACCAAAGAATTAAATTTTGGCCATGTATTAGTTGCGCTGAAGTTGGGCAACCTTATAGTTGAAAGGCAAGACAGTCGAGTCTGATATAATTATACTGGGCATTAGCTCGTGCATTTTCTGCAAGTTATTATATCTGAATTGCTCTTATATGGACTTCAACAAAACAGCTTAACATGAAAGATAAAGAGCTTAGACAAACAAATGATTTGTAACATCTTGCCCTAGGTAATCATAGAATACCAAACTGTGTTGTGTAACTATAAAAGACGTTGATTTCCACAGCTCCACAATACAAAATCTACGACACCAACTAAATCGCCACTTGATGAAGACAGTTCATTACAAAGTATATGAGGCTCAGTTTTATATTTATTAGCAATTCGAACAAGATGTCTATCAGGTTTACAAACATTTAGGCCGAGGTTCCTTGCTAGATGATATTTAGTAATTGAACCGATCCAAGGCAGGCTTTCCAAGTATGTTATTTTATCATCAGAAGATTCATACTGAGCAAAGATACTTTCTCTTCGCTCATAAACATGATTTATACCACTTACCTTACTTTTATGGTTAAAAATATATTCAACAGGAATGTTATGGTGTAATCCTTCAATTATTTTTGAGAAGATTCTGACTGCAACTTGATACTTCATGCCGGCATTTAGTACTACCCATATATATTCAGTTGCAAATTCATTATGATCGTTACAAGGATGGGCAAGGCAATTTTCTATAAATTCTAACTCTTTATCGAAGCCGATATTTTTTATAGTCTCTTTTAATTCGAAATACTTATCAACTTCCATCATAATGTTCACTTCTTAGTTGTTCAATTATGGTGCTCCGCTTTAAGCAACTTCTACATGTGCCGCAAGCATACCTACTTCTATTGCAAGAGAAACTCCACAATAAAGTATCAAAGGGGATTTTTGATTTTTTAATCAAATCAACAGAATGCTCTGAAATTGCAGGGGCGCAAACCTCTATATTTCCTTCCTGAAATCCAACTACTTTTTTTATAAGACTGATGAATTCTTTTGAACCGTCTTTATATTTATCATCATCGATGACACTTCCAATAATTACCTTATTTAGGTTTAATTTTGTTGCATAGATGCATCCGATGGTAATTAAAAATTGATTTCTAAATGGAGTCCAATCTTTTATATCAGATAATTTTGAAGTGTTATTTCCAAATAATTCACCAAATCCCAGGTCATTTAGATTGCAATTAAATACATGATGTCTGATTCCTAGTATTTGACAAATCTTCTTAGATGCTTTGATTTCTCCAATGGAACTATGTTGTCCATAATCTATAGTCAGTGCATTTAGCGGTCTAATCATATATGCTAAAGCAAAGGATTCAAGTCCACCTGAAAGAAGTAAAAGTTTATTATTACCCTTCAAATACTTTCCATGCTGTTTTGTAAATAGAGGTAGTTAAATCATAGAATATTTCACAGCCAGTTCCAGTGAGCATAGTTTCACTATGATTCAAATTTAAACTTGAAAAAATTATTACTGGAATATCTTTAGACTGTGCATGTCCTACTTCGAAAAATGTTCCTATGTCAGATCCATCGGCGACTACATATATAATGCTGGATTTATTCAATGCATCTAAATCTTTCTGTGCAATGATATCTGCTCTACCAGTACCGACGTCATGAATTGGTGAAAATACATTTAACCCCATGTTTTGCATACAGGATCTAATGTCATTTACCAGCCAGTATTCAGCTACAGTAAAGAATGGACCAGCCAAATAAACATCATATTGATTTTTTGAAGCTTCTTTTGCTCTAACTAACGGGTCATATAATTTTTCAACCTTCTCAAGCTTTTTTGCTTCAATTGGTAATGCTTTGGAGTCACAATAAAGTGCTGTCGCTTTTGAGGCTAAAGAAGCTGATTCATGGGCCGTTTTACCCTCTTCGAGCCAGAAATAAGAGAATATTGATGAGAATACATCTCCAGAACCGATGGTGAATACATTACTCGTTTTATATGCAGGTACATTGCTAATTTCACCATCTGTATATACAGAAGCTCCATTTGAACCTTGCTTAATAATCACAACATCTGATTCTTCAAGTAATGCCTTACCAGCTTCATCAATGGTGCTTTTTTTAGTAAGAGATTTTGCTTCATAGCTATTCAGTACTAAAGCGAGTGATTCGCATTTAGAACCATTTTCAGAAAAGAGCTTGGGCTCAAGTGGTGCTTGTGGGTCATATACTATTCTATTCCCATTTACTATTATATTCGCATCCAACATTCCGAAAACAAGAGCATTTTCTACCTCAACCCTTTCTGTGATAGGAGTGTTAGTGTTATTTATAATTCTAGGAGCTGAAAGTCCATGCAAATAATAAAATTCTACAGTTGAGTTTGAAGTGAAAGCAGTTAACTCAATATTTTTACTTTCCAATAATGAATTGACACGTTCTCGGGCACTTGCAGTCAAACAAGTGTAATAATGTAAATCGACATCAAAACTTTCGAGAGCTAAACAGGCTCTTAACCCAGAACCATATAGTTCGTCCCAAGTTGGGAATTTACAGTTCTCATAATAGGTACCCCCAATTATCGAAAACATTAGCTAACAAAATAAACTGAAATTTGACAGTTACCGGAGGATATGCTTAAAACTTTAGCTTCAAATGTATGTCCTGCCTCAATACAATCTTTTATATCCTTAAAGAGATAATGGCTAATTGAGCCAACAGTTCCCTTCTCGTGTACAGCAACTAATGGACCACTTTCAGATGATAGACTTACACTAAGTATATCACCATTTGATACTTCTTCAAGAACGTCCGGGTCTGGTGAACTTACGTTGGTTTGGAAAGAAATTTCTGAACAATCTGGGCTGCCTGTCTCAGGATCGTTACTACTTAAGTTAGTTTTAGGTTTGTCAATTGGATTGTAAGAAGAACCGCCGCCGCCGCCACCCATATAATCTCTGTTTATTAAGGTTTGATTATGGGAATTAAATGATTCTTGATGAGAATAACCAATATCAATTGGTTAGGCTTAAATTTTAAATAAACCTGTTTGCAAATAACATTATTAACATTCAGGAATGATTTTGATACAAATAAACCAAAATTAACCTAATAAATTGAGTTTTTTGGAATTGGGGTGACATAGGTTGTCAGGGATAGTAATTACTATATATGATGATGAGTAAGAATTTCGGCACGAGTAATCTTATAATCCTGTATAATTTCAAGAAAATCATAAAGAGGAGACAATGAAATGTTACCTGACTTACTAAAACCTAATCTGAAGATAGTTTTTTGTGGAACAGCAGCCGGATCTGTATCGGCTAAAAGGGGATTTTATTATGCTGGGCCCGGAAACAAATTTTACCCCATTCTACACAAAGTTGGGTTGACTCCCTACCAGTTGAAGCCTAACGAATTTTCAAAATTGCTAAAATTTAGTATAGGATTAACTGATATAGTTAAAAATGAGTCAGGATCTGATGATTCACTTAACAACTCAGCTTTTGATGTAGAAAGCTTTAAAGAAAAAATAAATAGGTATGGACCTAAGATAGTCGCATTTAACGGAAAGAAAGCAGCAGCCTGGGCTTTAGGAAAAAAAGGTAGGACTGGAAAAGTTGAATATGGAATTTCCGATAAAAAAATTAAGGGAGCACAAGTGATAGTTTTACCTTCAACTTCCGGTGCCGCAAATGGCTATTGGGATGAGAGGAAATGGATTGAATTAGCTGAACTTTTTGATAAGTCGTAAAGTCAAAATGATTAAGTACACCCACGCATATAACGAAGAAGATGAAATCATTGATGTAAAATCTCTTGACAGAGATATGAATCTCGGTAAGTTTCATTGTATTGGTTGCGAAAAGGAGCTTATACCCCGTCTTGGCGAGCAGAGGCAGAAACACTTTGCTCATAAAGTTGATCAAAACTGTTCTCCAGAAACCTATTTACATCGACTGGCAAAAAATATTTTCTATGATTTGTATAAGGAATGTTTAGAAAATCAGGAAGAATTCATACTTGAGTATGCTGATCAACATTATTGTAATCATTTTGAGAATAGTTTAGGGATTAAGTGCAACTTGGGTAGAAAGACAAAGGAATTTGATTTGGTCTCCTATTATGATGATATAAAGAAGGAAAAAAGAGATGGCAGCCTTATTCCTGATATCAGATTAATAAATACTGAGAAAGAAAAGTCACTATATATTGAAATGGCTGTAACTCATGAAGTTGAGGATGAAAAACAGGCAAGTGGTAAGAAAATAATAGAATTCTTAATTAACGATGAGTCTGATCTAGAATTGATTGAAAAGAAAAGAATTTCACTACACGATGAAAGGATAAACAGATTCAACTTTAAAGAGAAAATTACTAAAATAGATCGCTGTAAAGGAGAGTGTAAAGAATCTAGAAGTGTATTTATAGTATATAAATCAGGTAAAGCAATACTTACTGACAAAATGTTTAGGTCACTAAATGCATTGATTAAGAAAGGTAATGTTGCAGATTTTCGTTTCGCTGAAGACTTTGGGAACTACTCTTTTCGAGAATTCGCATTTGTACAAAATGTTATTAGGTCACATGAAAATGGGGTAAAAGTTAAAAACTGCTTTCTATGTAGGTATCATGCACGGAATAGCAGCCCTTACTCAACTGAAAGCGAAAACATATTCTGTAAGTTTTTAAAAGAATCGTGTAAATCAAACTATGCTGCAGATTGTGAGTATTTTAGACCGGATAAGGAAGTATATGCAGAATATATAAATGAGTTTGAAATGTAAGAATTATAAAATACAGATGGTTAAAACACTATATTTATATAAAACAGAAATTCACTAGTTCTATAATGCAGTAATTTTGAATGAGATTGCCCAACTAAATGCCTGAAAAGAAACAAATGACAAATGAAAAACTGGAAAACCAACTATGGAAGTCAGCGGATAAGCTTAGAAAGAATATCGATGCGGCTGAGTATAAGCACATAGTTTTGGGCCTAATTTTTCTAAAATACATATCTGATGCTTTTGAAGAGCTTCATGAGAAGCTAAAAAAGGGGGAAGGTGAATATGTAGGAGCCGATCCAGAAGATAAAGATGAATACAAGGCTGAGAATATTTTCTTTGTTCCACCATCAGCCCGGTGGTCATTCTTGAGGAGCCATGCAAAGCAACCAACTATTGGTAAAACGGTTGATGACGCTATGGATGCTATAGAGAGCGAGAATCCATCCCTTAAAGGCGTTCTACCAATGGTGTATGCCAAGCAAAACTTAGACCCTACCAGTCTTGGTGGGTTAATAGATCTTATCAGTAATATTAATTTAGGGAATACTAAAGCCAGAAGTGCTGATGTTTTAGGTCATGTCTTTGAATATTTTCTTGGAGAGTTTGCCTTAGCTGAAGGTAAAAAAGGAGGGCAGTTCTATACTCCAAGGAGCGTAGTTGAATTGCTAGTGGAGATGTTAGAACCCTATGAAGGACGAGTATTTGATCCTTGTTGCGGTTCAGGAGGTATGTTTGTTCAATCTGAAAAATTCGTTCAGGATCATCAGGGTAAAGTTGATGATATATCTATTTATGGACAAGAAAGTAACTTAACGACTTGGCGTTTGTGTAAAATGAATTTAGCCATCCGAGGTATAGACAGTTCTCAGGTCAAGTGGAATAACGAAGGGTCTTTTCTAAATGATGCCCATAAAGATTTAAAGGCTGATTACATCATCGCAAACCCTCCTTTCAATGTAAGTGATTGGAGCGGTGATTTACTAAGGGGTGATGGTAGATGGGCACATGGTGAACCTCCTACAAGTAATGCTAATTTTGCTTGGGTACAACATTTTCTGTATCACTTGGGACCTAAAGGTAAGGCTTCATTTGTATTGGCAGATACTTCGTTGTCAACATCATCCAAAGCAGAATCTTTTATAAGAAAAAGCATTATCCAGTCAAATTTAGTTGATTGCATAATATCTCTTCCATCGCACTTATTCTCGAATACTCAAATAGCGGCTTGTATATGGATACTAGATCGAGATAGAAAGGAAAAAACTGATCAAGTACTTTTTATCGACGCTAGCAGTCACGGTGAGCTAATTGATAGAAGACAAAAAGTTTTAAGAAATACTGAGATAACAAAAATATCCGATAGATATCATGATTGGAAGCATAGTAATAATAAATATCAAGATGAGGCCGGGATCTGCAAATCTATAAGCTTGTCAGTTATAAAAAAGAATTCTTTTGTTCTATCACCAAATAGATATGTCGAGCCAGCTACCCAAGAAATAGAGTTAGATATTACTATTAATGAAGAAGAAAATTTAAACACAATATTAAAATTGGATACAGATTTAGATGATGCAATTTTAAATCTTAAAAATTCTATAGATCAAAATGATTTCTTTGACCTTGGTAAAATTAGATTGATGCAAAAAATCTCAAATGAAATTTCACGATATGCAAAGCAAGTATTTAAAGGTTGTATAAACGACTACATAATTGAAGTTGATGATTATTATAGAAACTCTGGAAAAGTTAAAGAAGGTTGGAAACTAGTTGAGTTTGGGAAGATTTTTACAAAAAGAAGTCTTAGGGTTAAAGATCTTGGTTATTGTCCCAAATTATACAGCATGACTAATAACGGTATACAGCCACGGGAAGGTAATTTTTCAAAAGACTTATCAAGTAATAAAGATAATTATAAAATTGCCTATGAAGGTGATATGGTCTTTGGACTAAGTAGAGAGATACCAAACTTAGACGTTTTTAAAGATTCTATAGGAGCTTTTAGCGGGGCATATCATGTTTACTCGCCAAATGACATTCGGTTAGGTTTGATTATTGGTTCAATTATGCGTTTAAAAATTATGGAGCAGACAGATATTCTTAAAGGAGGAGCAAGAGAGGGTAGAGGTCTAGACAAAGATAAACTGTCAAAAAAACCGTTTGTAATTCCTGGAGAGAATTTACTGGATAATTTTTGGTCAGAAAACTAATTACGAGAATGATTAATATTTAAAATGGCCAACCTAAAACACACAGATATACCATATATTCAAAAGTTTGTAGAATCTGTTGAGGGGGCTGGGTATGTTCTGGATTTTTCTAATGCCAGCTTCAGTCAGTTTATGTCATCAGTAGCAGGAGTAAATATTGACCAAGATAAGTATCACATATATGGAGGTTCTAAAGGAAAACGCTTCAAAGCATTTTTGGAGATAGAGAACGATAAAATAGTTGGAAAAACTCTTGATGCCTTAATACAACACTGGGAGGCCTACCAAATTCTAAATGATGCGAAGACAACAAAGAAATTAGAAATGTGTGTGGAAAAGGTTCAGGGTATTTCTAATAGTCTCTTGGGTAAGGAGCTGTCTTCAACCTCAAAAGATATGACTGAAGAAGAGTTTTTGGACAAAGACTTTGAAATATTACCTGTCCACGAATTAGGCTTAGATGATGCGTTGGTTGAAATAATTAATGGGCGCATAACTGAAATTCGAAAAGGCATACGATCTAAAACAGCGTTATCAATCCTATTCTTATGTGGTTCATCACTAGAAGGAATTTTGCTAGGGGTAGCATCAAATAATCCTGCTTTATTTAATCAAGCAAAAGCTAGTCCAAAGAATAAAGCAGGTAAGGTTCACCCATTTCATGAATGGTCATTAGCAAGTTTTATTGATGTTGCTTGTGAAGTTGGATTTATTGGTCTAGACGTTAAGAAATTTAGCCATGCGTTAAGAGATTTTAGAAACTACATCCATCCTTATGAGCAGTGGAGTTCTGGATTTAATCCAGATCATCATACAGCAAAAATAAGTTGGCAAGTATTGCAAGCTGCAATCAATGACTTGTCGAAATTGAAATAATTTAGTGCTTACAGCACTATACCAGAACAGGGTTATAATTTATGCTAAGAAAAACGGGGCTTTTTATACTATCCCTTTGGCTGTTATTCTTTTTGATAATAATAATTACAGTAGAAGTTCCTTTTTGTTGGGGGCCAGACTGCCAGTTTATTGGGTTCGTCGAACTTGTTGGTGATAACATAATCTCATTGATATGCTTAGTTGCATTGATGCTGGGTGCTTTCTCATATTGGGATTTTTCTTATAAAATCAAGGATGCGCCTGAATTATCATTTAAGATTACTAGTATCAAGAATATTGATTATGAACACCTCACTTTTTTAACAACGTATATCATTCCACTTGTTTGTTTTCAATTTGATGATGTTAGGTATCAAGCTGTATTTATTATTATACTTACTGTTATTGGTATAATTTATGTACGTACAGATTTGTTCTACGCAAATCCAACTCTGGCCATTCTGAGGTTCAAGCTTTTTAAAGTATCGGGGGATTTCAGATCAGGTGAATCTCGAAGTGAAATAATCTTAATAACAAGAGATCAATTAAACTTAGATGATAGGGTGAAGTATCTGAAATTAGATGATAGAATATATTACGCATATAAGGTCTAGAAAATGAATAAAAACGAACTTGATGAAGCTTTAACAGAACTAATCGACTTAGATGACTTAGATGGCTTGGAAATTGCTATTTATGCAGTTTTAAAGGAGGAGGGTGAGCCCAAAAAGCTTAATATTAAAGCAGATAACTTATCTGAAATTACCGAATTGTTTGCAAATTCAATCCATAACAGTGTTATAAATCTAGATGATCATTCAGTAATTCCTCTATCTACAGCTGACGAAAGGGGGAAATGTTTTTACGAATATGACCTCGAACTCCCAGATGAATTGGCATATCTCAATTCGGTAATTGGAAATGATGACTTAGATGAATTTGCCTTTAATCAATACCAACTGGATGAAATTGATTCTTTGATAGTTGTGCTGGCAAAAGATGAGAAAGAATTATCGTTGTATAAAAAGCTATCGCCAGTAGAAGTTTTAGGTAGAGGAGGGTATATAATCTGGAAATCTCAAACTAGATTTGAAAGGTTTAAAGAACAGCTTCTCAGGATTAGCCCAAGGTTTCAAGTTTTAAAAATCGGCGAGGACATCATTGTGACTGATCTAACCTCTATTGAGAGAAGTTTAGGTTTTCATGACGTTATTAAGAGAGAGGCATTAGCTGGATTGGAAGCCATAGAAGAACTAAGTATTGTAAGTAATATTGATGCCTTATCTGAACTTATTGACGATGTAACATTTGCTAGGAAATTAACAAAAGTGGCTAAAGGCTCACCAGTTATTCAAAGAGGTATACCAAATGACCAGATTATCTCATTTTCTAAAACGCACCCCAAAATAAAAGGAAAGATGAGGTATACAGATGATGATAGTCAGTTTTCACTTGATACAAATGTATCCAAGAATTTATTTGTCAAACTACTTAATGATGATTTTTTAACCTCTGAATTAACAAAGCTCCACTATGAAAGTCTGGCTAAAGATGGAGTCGAAAATGAAGAAGAGTCAGAGGAAGCAACAAGTGATGAAAATGCTGTTGTAACTGAAATGTCAGCAGCAGCAGAATGATGATATGAGTAAAATAACTGAAAATGATATAGAGTTAATGGCTATAAACTTGCTTGAGGAGCAAGGGTTTAAATATATATACGGGCCCGAAGTAGCTCCTGAAAGTGAAAACCCTGAAAGGAAGTCGTTTGAGGATGTTCTTTTAGAAGATCGTTTGTCTTCTGCTCTTCGAAAATTGAATCCGGATATTCCAATCCTGGCTATTGAAGAGGCTATTAAACAGATTAAGCGTAGTAACTCTCCTGAACTAATTACAAACAATGAACATTTTCACCGCTTTTTAACAGAAGGTGTTAATGTCAGTTATCAAATTAATGGAAATGATAGGGGTGATCTTGTATGGCTTGTAGACTTTGATAATCCTGAGAATAATGAGTTTATAGTTTCAAATCAGTTTACGGTTGTAGAGGATAATCAGAATAAACGACCTGATGTCATAATATTCGTAAATGGTATTCCTTTAGTAGTAATGGAACTAAAAAATGCAGTGAGCGATACGGCTTCTATAAAATCTGCATACCGACAATTACAAACTTACAAATCGGTTATTCCCAACCTATTCACCTATAATGGACTATTAGTTATATCAGATGGGTTAGAAGCTCAAATGGGCTCTTTATCAGCTGGGTTTTCTAGGTTTATGGCTTGGAAAACGTCTGACGGAGAAAATGAAGCATCACCTTTAACAGGTCAATTAGAAACACTGATTAAAGGAATGCTGAACAAAGAAACTTTACTCGATCTTATTCGATATTTTACTGTTTTTGAGAAGTCTAAAAGAGAAGATCCAGGAACGGGTGTAACTACGGTTGAAACAGTCAAGAAAATTGCTGCCTATCATCAATACTATGCAGTTAATAAAGCTGTTAAATCCACTTTAAGAGCTTCTGGATTTGTATCAAAACAAGAGTTGATATCTAATTCAAATGATAGGGTAGAAGTAGATCCACAAGAATACGGTGTTGCAGGTGTCGAGGAACAACCAGTCGGTGACCGAAAAGGTGGGGTTATGTGGCATACTCAGGGTAGTGGGAAATCATTATCAATGGTGTTTTTTGCTGGAAAAATTGTCTTAAAAATGGACAACCCTACCATTGTTGTTATTACAGACAGAAATGATCTTGATGATCAGCTTTTTGATACTTTTGCTTCTTCAAAGCAATTGTTAAGACAAGAACCAAAACAAGCTGAATCTAGGAAAAATCTTAAGGGATTGCTTAAAGTAGCTTCTGGCGGGATTGTTTTTACAACCATCCATAAATTTCAGCCGGACCAAGGTAATGTTTATGAAGAACTTTCTGATCGTTCTAACATTGTTGTCATAGCTGATGAAGCACATAGAACTCAGTATGGTTTTAAGGCAAAAACAATTGATGATAAGGATGAAGAAGGAAACATTATTGGTAAAAAAACAGTGTATGGCTTTGCAAAATACATGCGGGATGCTTTACCAAATGCAACCTATCTTGGGTTTACCGGGACTCCTATTGAAAAAACTGATGTCAATACACCAGCAGTATTCGGGAATTATATCGATGTTTACGATATAGCGCAAGCAGTAGAGGATGGAGCAACTGTAAAAATATTTTATGAAAGCCGGTTGGCAAAAATCCGCCTTAGTGATGAGGGAAGAAAGCTTGTAGAAGAAGTAGATGAAGAACTTGACAACAATGATCTTTCTGAATCACAAAAAGCAAAAGCTAAGTGGACACAGTTAGAAGCCCTTATTGGCAGTGAGCAGAGGACTGAGACTGTAGCGAAAGATATTGTAGAGCATTGGGAGCAACGAGACGTCGTAGAAGGCGGAAAGGGCATGATTGTTAGTATGTCTCGTCGAATAGCAACAGAGCTTTATGAGGCTATCATTCAATTACGACCTGACTGGCATTCCGATGAATTACATAAAGGTGTGATTAAAGTTGTTATGACAGCTAGCTCTTCAGATGGCCCTAAAATGGCTAAGCATCATACAACCAAGGATCAACGCAAGATGTTAGCCGAAAGAATGAAAGATCCAAATGATGAGCTAAGGTTGGTTATTGTTCGTGATATGTGGCTCACTGGATTTGACGCCCCTAGCATGCATACGCTGTACATAGATAAGCCTATGAAGGGTCATAATTTAATGCAGGCTATAGCTCGAGTTAATAGGGTTTATAAAGATAAGCCTGCTGGTCTGGTCGTTGACTATTTAGGTATTGCTTCAGACTTAAAGAAGGCTCTTTCCTTTTATTCAGAAGCAGGTGGCAAAGGTGATCCGGCACATACACAAGAAGAAGCTGTTCAATTGATGCTTGAGAAATTGGAAATAGTATCTCAAATGTTTCATGGCTTTCCATACGAAAATTATTTCGATGCAGAAACTTCTAAAAAATTGACACTAATTCTTTCGGCTGAAGATCACATACTTGGATTAGAAGACGGGAAAAAACGATTTGTAAACCAAGTAACAGCATTATCACAAGCATTCTCAATTGCCCTACCTCATGAAGAGGCATTAGATGCAAAAGATGAAATTGCATTCTTCCAAGCTGTAAAAGCTCGTTTAGTCAAGTTCGATAGCACAGGTGGAGGCAATACTGATAAAGAAATTGAATCTGTTATTCGTCAGGTAATTGACCAAGCATTAGTTTCCGACCAAGTTGTAGATGTTTTTGATGCTGCAGGTATTAAGAAGCCTGAAATATCAGTGTTATCAGAAGACTTTCTTCTCGAAGTAAAGGAAATGGAACATAAAAACATTGCCATTGAAGTATTAAAAAAACTACTTAATGATGAGGTGAAAGCTAGAATGAAGAAAAACCTTGTTCAGAGTAAATCTTTAATGGAGATGCTTGAGGACTCAATTAAAAGATATCAGAATAAGGTTCTAACGGCAGCTGAGTTTATCGATGAATTAGTCAATCATGCTCGAGAAGTTATCAAGATGGATAATGAACCAAAAGAAATGGGGTTATCTGATTTTGAATATGCTTTTTACACTGCTGTAGCAAACAATGAAAGTGCTCGAGAAGTAATGAAGCAAGATAAACTAAGAGAATTAGCAGTTGTGCTCTATGAGAGGGTCAAAGAAAATGCTTCAATTGATTGGACTATTAGAGAAAGTGTCAGAGCAAAGTTGAAGGTCATTGTTAAAAGAACACTTAGACAGTTTGGTTATCCACCTGATATGCAAAAATTAGCAACTGAAACGGTATTGAAGCAGGCTGAAATGATTGCGAAAGAACTTGTAGAAGCATAATAATTTTGGACTCACTACTTTAAGAAGTCTAAATGACTTTTAACAGTTTAGGCTATGAATCTACTAAACAGGTTTTGATATAGACACTCATGAATTGTCTAGTAATTTAATTTGGTTATGTGAAATTTGTTGAAGTATTTGTAGCCTTTAGTGATAAAATCTTTTTCTTATTCTATTGCTTCACAAAGATTTTTATTAGGGTATTTAAAAGAAGTATTTGAGATAAGAAAAACAATAAATTATGGACTGGAATAAACTATTAAGTAGTAAACGACTTAGACCATCATCAAAAGATTATTCTGGTGATGCAAGAAATCCATTTGAAAGTGATTTTGGAAGATTGATTTTTAGTCCTGCGACTCGCCGGATGCATGACAAAACACAAGTTTTTCCACTTACCTCAGACGATAACATTCATTCTCGCTTAACTCACTCGCTTGAGGTTCTAGCAATAGGGTACTCTCTTGGGATACGAATTGTAGAGAATGAGGAGTTTTTAAGAAGAACTAATCAGGATAAAGATTATTTAATAAGGAGTATTCCAACTACATTGAAAAATGTATGTTTAGTACATGACATAGGAAACCCTCCATTTGGACACTTTGGAGAAACAGTTATAAGTCAATATTTTTCAAATCTTTTTAGAGAAGAGGAGGGCAAAAAGGTTTATGATTTTGAGTTAAATGAGGATCAGATGAGAGACTTCACTTCCTTTGATGGTAATGCTCAGGGATTTAGAGTCCTTACGAAACTTCAAATACTTCAGGATACATATGGGCTTAATCTAACTTGCAACACACTAGCTTCCTTTTTGAAGTACCCAAATTTTGGCAAGCCAACTAATGAGAAATTTTACACAGAAAAAATTGGAGTATTCCAATCTGAAAAAGAAGTATTTAAAAAAGTTGTTTCAGAATGTGGTCTAGAAATCTCTGGTAAATATTTACGTCACCCATTAGCTTTTCTTATGGAGGCTGCGGATTCTATCTGTTATTATGTAATGGATATTGAGGACGGGTATAATAAAAGACTTTATGACTATAATTTTATTAGAAAATATTTTGAAGAAAAAATAAAAGATCAGTCACTTTTTAAAAAACTTTTTAGAAATGCTGACAAGGTAAAAGGGATAAATAAAAGAAATACTAAGATTATTAAGCTTAGAATCAGTTTGATTGACTATTTGGTTAATTTAACTGTTGAAAACTTTATAAAGCATATTGAATCAATCGAAAAAGGAACTTATAAATCAGAACTTTTAGACGATGATTCAAATAATGTTGCTGGTACATTAGACTTATTTTGTTTTGAAAATATCTTTAAAAGAAGGGAAATAGAGTTTTTAGAATTAACTGGACATGCCGTTCTTACTGGATTGCTTGAATACTACATTCAATTTCTATTTAGAGGATCAAAACACTATAAGCGAAGGGCTCTAAATCTAATTTCAAAGAGTATAAAACTATCTGCTTTTTTAGAAAATGGAATTGAGGGGGATGATGAGTTAGAGAATTTTGAAGAACTTAGTGACTATTATAAATTGAGAATTATAGTCGATTTTATAACAGGAATGACGGATCAATTTGCGTTAAAACATTACCAAAAATTAAGTGGCCAAAAAATTATCTGAAATAAAACAAGTTATAAAGGATCAGGAGTTATCATTCTATCATTATTTAACTTCAATAACTCCTTTTGAATTAACTACATTCATAAATAAGACTATAGAGAGAGTAGACATATATGTTTTTAGTGGGGTTATAAGGAATTATTTTTTAAATAGCCATGAACTACGAGATATAGATTTTGTAGTTGAAGATATTTCTAGGATTAGGGAGGTTATCGAGAATTATGAATATAGAGAGAATAGTTTTGGTGGATTCAAAATAAAGATTGGAGAAATGGACGTGGATCTTTGGGAAACCAAAAATACATGGGCTTTTAAATACCAAAACGAAATCGACTATAAGCTTTTTAAGGTCATTCCAAATACATCGTTTTTCAATTTTTCCTCAGTTATATATCATTTAAATAGGAAAGAATTTATCTATAATGAGGACTTCTTAAATTTTCTAAGAAAAAAAGAGTTGGAAATTTCATTTTATCCAAATCCAAATCATCAGCTATGCCTCATTAACACATTATATTATTCAGAAAAGTACAAGTTAACTGTTGGCAAAAAATTGAAGAGTTTTTTAAGAAAACAATCAACCCAAATAGATTCCAATTATCCTGAAGTTCAAATAAAGCATTTTGGGAAGATTATTTATTCACAAAAAGAATTAGAAGATAAAATTGACTTGGTCATAAAAACCAATAGGGCATTTGAAACAGTATCAAGATAGTCTGTCAGTGGGTATTTGAGAATAACCGAACAACCTACCGGACAAGCTGGCGTGGAAGTAAGTGGGGAAGCTACTGGGGAACCTGAGTAGTGCTAAGGGCCAAGCTCTGGTCTATGCTACAGAAAAAAGAGTGTTCTTCTTGTCACAAATATTTACTAAATTTGTGACAGAAAAATAAGATAAAATTCATGCAAAGCACAGAAGAACAAATACTTAATAAGATTAAAAACTACAATCGTGGGAAAATATTTTTCCCGGAAGATTTTCTGGAAATTGGCTCCAGTGAAGCAGTTAGGCAAGCTTTAGTTCGCCTTGAGGATGATGGAGAGCTGGTAAGGCTTGCCCATGGTATTTACTTATATCCTAAAACAGACCCACAGCTTGGGGTATTAAAACCATCCATAGAAAAAATTGCTGAAGCGATAGCAAAAAGAGATAAGGCGAAGATCATACCAACCGGCACACTGGCAATGAATAAATTGGGCCTTTCAACCCAGGTTCCTTTAAATGCTGTATATCTCACTGATGGTTCACAAAGAAGTATTCAGGTTGGAAACCGTAAGATTAAGTTCAAGAGAACGGTTCCCAAAAATCTTAAAGCGAAGGGAGAAATCAGTTCGTTGGTTATTCAGGCTTTAAAAGAAATTGGAAAAGGGAATGTATCTGAACAACAAAAAGATAAAATCACCGAAATACTGAAAAAAGAAAAACCGGAGCACTTAAAACATGATATCAAACTTGCTCCGGTATGGATTCGGAAAATAATGGAACAAAGTATAGAACAATGATTGACTGGCTAAAGGTAGAAGACGGGAGAAAGAAACAGGTATATGAACAGGTAGCTGCCAATGAAGGCTTACCGCCCGTAGCTATTGAGAAAGACTTTTGGGTAACACTGGTATTAGAATCTGTTTTTGAACTTGAGCAGGCCGAAAATATGGTTTTTAAAGGAGGGACCTCTCTAAGTAAAGGTTGGAATCTGATCCAGCGGTTTTCTGAAGATGTAGACCTAGCTGTAGACCGTAAAGCATTTGGTTTTGATGGAAAACTTGGAAGCAGCAAAAGGACAAGACTTCGTAAAGCGATTCGGGAATTTGTTCTGGAAAAGTTAACACCGGAATTGGTTAATAACCTTCAAGAAAAAGGAGCTGATGTTAAAGTAGAGGTTTGGGAATCAGATAACTCAGACGAAGATCCTTCAACCATTGAGGTTAGATTTCCTGCTGTTACAGAGTCTGTAAAATACCTCCCACCAAGAGTATTGATTGAAATAAATGCTCGTTCCTTAATCGAACCGAACGAAGAAAAAGAACTTACTCCCTTGGTTGGTTCCGTATTTCCACAGTTAGAAATTGATTTGTTACCGGTTAAAATTCCTTGTGTGCTACCCAGACGCACATTCTTAGAGAAGGTGTTTTTGTTACATGAGGAATTTCAGAAGAACCCGGATGAAATGAGAGCAGAACGATTAAGCCGACATTTGTATGACGTTGAAGCAATCATGGATACAGACCACGGGAAAGAGGCACTGGATGATGAAGATCTTTATATGGATATCATTCACCACCGAAAGCATTTGACAAAAATCAGTGGGATTGATTACAAAAAACATTTGCCGGGAACCATAAACCTTGTACCGCCCGACGCTTCTATAAAGCAATGGAAGGACGATTATCGTGAGATGCAGGAAAGTATGATTCACGGTGATTCTGTATCATTTGATAAGCTAATTGACAGAATGAAAGAATTAATGGAGAGAATAAATCAATTGGCTTTTAAGTAGTAAAAACAGCTTTGTTCACTTTTTTACCATGTTCACGAATCGTGAACAGAGGGATTAAATGAACATAGTGAGGCTTACTAAGCTATCTAACCGGCAATGTAACCGGCAAAAAAGTCTCTTTTATATTCGTTAGAATAAAGATTATGCTGTTCTTAGGTGCCAGAATTTAACCGGCAAAATATAGCCAAGTTTAAATGTTCATTTGAGAAAGTTATCAAGAAGTGAATTCCTATGAAAAACACATATGAGTTCTGAAAAACGCATATAAAAAACCATTTTTATGAAAAACGTATATATATGATCGATTTTATGAAAAGCAGATATTGGATCTCTGAGTTTGTAATCTATCAAGGTTTAAAATAGTTTCAATAAATAGACTATAAGCCAATTAATATGCACTTTTTTAAACTATGACCCTCTTAAAACCCGATTATTAAATAAAAACACTCACTAAACCCCGAAAATTAAATAATGGCTTATCATTTTCGTTATTAACTCCCATTTATTTAAGAAAAACGCAGAAAGGTTTAATAAGGGCGGTTGTTATTTAACTTTTATGTAGTTTTCTTAAGAGAGATCAGATAAAATCTTAGAGGAATACGTCATGCGATCATTAATGCTATTATTTTCGGTTTTGTTTTTCTTTTCATCCTGTGATGATTTGCCATTTCTTAGTGCAGGAAGCGGAACTAATGAGGCCATGAAGCTTAAAGTGACTGCTGACAACATAGAAGTTATGCAGCATATCGAAGCAGATTTCGTGTTCACGAATGTGACTAATAAAAAAGCAGAGTATGGGTTCCCATCAAGCTGTCAACATGGATTTAAAGTAAAGAAAGGAGATGAAGTGCTCTTTAACAGTCAGCATGCATATGCATGTTTGACTGTAGTGACAAGTTTTGAATTAGCCCCAGGAGAGAGCAAAACGTTAAAAATTGATCTGAGCAACGGTGGGGATTATGAATACCTAGAGTCCGGGACTTATACCTTAGAAGCTTTTCTATTAACCGATGATAGCGACACAGTATCCACTACGTTTGAAGTTGAGTAGGTTTCGGGCTGGAATTCTGTGGAGTTATATGAGTAAACCGGAATAAAACAGCATTCCTGACAGCCCATTTATTCCAAAATAAGTCTGCTCACAAACAAAATAGCCCAATTCTTTTAAACGAATCCCAAAAAGGACTCATTAGATGTATTAAACAGTGATTTGTAATTCGCGAGTCACGAATTATTTCAACAATTCTCCTATTCTTTCAATGAAACCGGCTGAAATAGTTAATTAACGAAATTGATTATGCTCTGTACCTGCTTACCTAGCCAATTAATGCATATAATCTTCAATAAATCAGTAATTAACGAAGGGTATTAGCCTAACTATGGCCTAATTAGGGTGAATTGTTATAAGGAATCAGTAAATAACTACTGGATGCAGGAAATCGATTGTCTAGTTCCTTCAAAAAAAGAAAGAAAAACCCCTGCTAAGCTGCTAAACACTGCTAAGTTTTTTAAAAGATAGGCTCGTTTGTATAAAAGAAGAGATATAAGCTTTAGCAAAGATTTAAAGAAAATGCTAAGAACTGCTAACCTGTGCTAGAAATTTTAGCGTCTCTTAGCACCTGTTAGCAGACCTTAGCAGTTAGTTATTTGTAAAGAAATGATGATTTAATGAGTGTATGAATAGATTTTGGGTAATTCTTAGCAGTTTAGCAGAAAAAGCCATGAATTTATTAAAATTTTTAAGCGCTTAATCTTCCGGCTCTCTGTTGTTCGTATTCCTTGGCCTTGGCGATGAGTTCCTGAAGCATTCCTTTCTCGTTGAGCTGGTCCACTCGAAGCACATAACAGCGCAGATTACTTTCCTTCGGCTCATCAATGGATTTGGTTAGGAAGACCTGCACGCTGTTATTCAAAAAGTAGCTGCTGTTTTGCAGTTTGGCTTCTAAGGTGTTGAGATTTGTTTGGCGGGTAACATCTGACTTCGCATCCTGAAGCGCATACCAAATTCGTTTTGGATGCAGATACAGAACTTCTCCCTGATACACTTTCCCATTGGCATCGGTAAAAGCTTCAAAGGGTTTGTAGCGAAAGTGCCGGTGATCAAGGACAAAGAATCTCCGGTTAAACTCAGAGTTAGGATCAACTTTTTGGGTAGCGTAATGCTCCAGCGTATCAAAAAACTCATGCAGGGGATTGGATTCTTTTTGGAGCGCTTCTTCCTTATGAATGGCTTCATAAATTTCAGTTTTAAGGGCTCCAAATTCATTCGACCAATGGTTTAGATCGGGGAGAATGTAGGGTACACATTGAATCCCGGCCATAACATAGCTCCAGTTGTTTACGGTTCGCCCCTGGAATCCCTGATCGGCCAAGCATTTTTTGTTGCTATCGAGGAAGTCCATGAAGAAACCACGCACATTTTCGTAATCTTTAAGCACCAAAGCGGTGAATTCAGAGAATCTGGGGGTTGAGCGCACGACATTTGGTATCATATCCAACTCATTTCGTTTCAAAAATTTTGAATAATTGAGCACAATGAGTCGGGATAATACCGCCGGATCGGTGGGTTTATCGTTTCCGGTCATTACTACACAAGCTTTCATCCGGGTATCAATGGTTTGATTGTCTGTGCTTTTCTTGGCCATGGAGGTACCAATGCGGTGATACCAGTTCAAGATCGGACTTGTTAGATCCGGAACCTGACTGTTGGTCTCGTGATTACGGTAATCATCCAAGAAGAAAGGAAATGAAGTAGGAAGCGTCATGTTTCGGATCAGTCCTTTGATGGTATTTTGCTTGGACACAGACTGCCGGTTTCCATTGCGATAGCCAAATAGCGACATGAACCAATCCATACTGGAGCTTTTCCCGGTACCTCGCTCACCAAACTTGAACATCAGGGGGAAGGCTCCATCCTGTTCTTTGATATCACGACTAAACAAACAAGCTACGGCATAACCCAATGTAGCTCTCACGTTAAGTTTTCCGTTAAAAGATTCCCACATCATGAATTTTTCTGCAAGGAATCGGGCCGAAGCCACATCATCCGTTGGCATAGAAATGATGGGCGGTTGTACAAGCTCACTTCCGGTTGGACAAACAAGGAGCTGCCTGCCTTTCTGGATCCGATTTTCCTCATTGGCTGGATAGAACCGTTGCTTATTTACATCAAAGAGTCCATTTTCAAAGAGAAATTCTCACGGTTTGTACTCGCCCCAGCTGGTGATCATCTTCACCGTTGGATACTCCTGATCATTGATCAAAAACTCATGGAAACGATCAAACACTTCGTTATTTCCAATAAACTTCACAAACCCCTTGGAAACCAGAAAACTGGAGAACCGTGTTTTGGTTGTGAGCTCTTCAAAAGTGGCAATGGTGATGACGTCCTTATCTAACCGATTGGTAAGCCGGAGTCGGTAGCGCACTTCCTTATCGTCCTCAGTTTGGCCGGGTTGATCGATAATGTGTTCGATGGCTTCCTGCACAATCACCTCACAATCTACAATCTTGATCAGGAGCTTCAGGTATTCCTCCCGGTCATCGGGAATGTCTTTTTTGTACATGAACGGATGCATATAGCAGGCTCCATCCATGTTCCTGATGCAGGGAGAGATGTAGGACTTTTCCTTCTCTTCTAACTGGTCCTCTTTGATCTGAGTAAGTTGTTCATGCAGCTTTTCCGAAGCCTGTAAATTATCTCCAACGGCTTGCAGCTTACGTTTTGAAGGTGGTTTCTTGCTCTGTTTACCTTTCCGTAGCGCTTTGGGAATCCAGCCGGTTTCTTTAGCGGTACTGTAGATCGAATCATTTAAATATTTATCGGGAAACTGGAGTTGGTAGGGTGTTAGATTTGACTCCTCCCAAAATTCATCGAAGTTTTTTGGAAGATTATTCTTTGTTTTAAAAAGCCACTCCCTGGCCAGATCTTTTCCTTCTTCGTCATACACAGCCTTGAGTGCTTTGCAAAGAATGGTTTGATCAAATTGAGCCGGGAGGTAGTAAATGGCATCTTTTAAGTCAGTGGAGTGATGGGATTCAGTGGTTACTGGATATTCTTTTTCCATAGTTTTTTGAAAATGTTTAAAAAAATGGGAGCCATAGGAGAAAGCTCCCTTGAGATTAGAGTTCAGGTGAGGCTTTTATTTTCTGGCTGATTTCTTTTAGGTCTCTCCAGCTATATTGAAAGCCACGCTTTGTTTTGATATACGCAATGCCATGTAGTTTTCTAAGTAGAGCAAGATTTGAATCGCTTATTTCAAAGATTCTTTTTGCTTCTTCTTCGCCAATTAGAACGGTAATATCGTTGTTAATTTGGCTTGCTACCTGAAGACGGGTAAAAGAAGCTAAATCGGGAGGATTATCGGTTATGAATCTTTCAATGTGCCGAACTAGTAGTTGTGCATCTGATTCATTCTTTAAAATTTTTATATCCTCGGTTCTTTTTACCAATAAAGTTGCATCAAGAGAAACATACCTTTGATCAACTAAAGAGGCGTGGAAAGGCCATACAAAAACATATGAGCTTAGTATTTTTTTACAAATCTCGTCATCACTCATGGTATTATTTTTCATCTTAATACTCTCCCAAGTTGATGAGTGAACGTTCCTGAGTCAATTGAGGTCTTTTAGCCCGACGAATACGCAATGCTTTAGCCGCGTTTTGTAGATCTTGATGAGACCAGAGTCTTCGTCCTCCAATCTTTTCCGGAACGGGTATAGATTTTGCCCGAAGCAGGTTATCCAGGTCGTAGTAGTTTACTTCCTGTTTGAGTTGTTGGGATAAGTATTCGGCTGCTTCACCGGATGTCAAATAATCTTGGATCTTCATTTTGTTTCTTTTGTTTAATTAAAGTTTGGGGCGACCAAGTGAATAGAATCACGTTGATCGCTGTACCAAACTTCAGGAGAAACCGAAATGAATTTTCCGCTGGAGAGATTATTTCATTAGCGGAGTCGGAACTTTACTTAGAATTAAGGTTGATGAGGTTTTCTGTACGAACTCTAGGGACTGGTGTATTATATACAGGGTTCTCTTTGATGTATAGGTCGTAGGTGATTTTCCTGTAGTAGATTTCCCACATATATTTTAGAAGAGCAGTACTTAGTATATGTTCGCTTTCCCCTAACTTGGCAACATCATAAACTGGGTGAATGTTTAATGGTCTGCGAAGTAAATTAAACTCATTTGAGATAAAATCTTGTTCGATATCGAAGAATTGATATTCGGCTAATAACTTACAAAGTTGATTAAGTGTAAATTCAGTATGTACATGTTTAGGTCTTGTGTCATCGCTAGCTGATGTTATCTGAAATCGAGTATTTTCAATACATTGAAATATCATTATTTCGATATATAAAGACATAAGACCCTGTTCAATGGCTATAATTGGAAGAAGTCCTTTAGCTATTTCTGGCCATAATTTGAAGTCAATTTTTTGCAAGTATAACATCCACAAGTATTCATATCTATTATCGAGGACATCAATATATTTTGAAGGATTTATAAATAAATCAGTGGCTTGATGGTTTTCTGAAGAAACTTTTAAAAAGAAGAATTTCTTAGCAATTTCCGGATTGGTCGGTATTGATAACCATTTATAATCACTAAAAAAACCATTCTTTATTTCAGAGGATATGCAAGCATTGTACTTTATAATAAATTTCTTAATGATAGTCTTGTAACTTTTCAAAGTTTCATCAGAGACATTATCCTTTAGCTCATCAATCAAAAGTTGAATATATGGATAGAAAGGTGTTTCACTCTCCTGTATAGAACTAAGAAACTTAATTGGGTTGTTTTCAAACATTGATATGCTCGTCAGAACAGAATTATAAAAAGGGTCATAGAATTCGTTTAGGTAGTGAAGTGTATCATTATCCTTCTCAGGATTGTACATGTCGTATCTTGATTGTAATAGACAATTTTTTTGGGAGTCAACTGAACCGTCGAGAGTCATATAAGGTCGAATAGTATGTATAACTTTGCCCACGGTATCATACACTTTTCGCATCTCTGAGAATTTGTTACCAAGCTCCATTTCCTCGAAATAGGCATAGTAAGCCTTCTCACTCATTCGAGTGACTTGTTGTATAACGTCCTTTATGTGGTTGTAGCCGTCACCTCGTTTGGAGGTGTAGGTTATGCCCTCAGATTTAATTGTGGTCTCGTTATTGCTCAGAAATTTGAGAAGATCAGCGAGTCTTTTCTCATGCAGTCCGGCCTGCTCAGGTTTTTTAGACTGTTTTTTGCTCATTCATTAAAATTATTGGGTAAAAAAGGGCGAATAGTTACCAGATAGTTACCAAAAACCCTGAATTTACTGGGGTTGAAAAAAAGTTGGGGATGATAGGCAAAACCCAAGAAAAGTGGAAAAGAACTTTGACGAAGTAGTAAGTAAAACCTTATATTTAAGTCTGTTTTTAAAAACAGCAGAACGAAACCGTTCTTTAACATAATGAGCAGTGCAATTCGTTACCTCGGAGTTACCAGGTAGTTACCAAACAGTTACCAAAACTTGGTCAAAAAGGGGTGAATTAGTACGATTTACGTTCTAATTGCGAAAATTGAAATCTGCTGTAAGTCACTGAAATAACGTGATTTAAACTTATGCCGTGGTAGCTCAGATGGTTAGAGCGCACGACTCATAATCGTGAGGTCGACGGTTCAATTCCGTCCCACGGTACATAAATAAAGCCTTAAGTAACTGATAAGTAGTTTCTTAAGGCTTTTTTATTTTGGAGATGTACAACAATGGTAAAACATTTAAGAAAATTCTTGCTCAAGGATGTCTGCAATTTTCTTTGTTTCAAAAACATCAGTTCCTGTTGTTTCCACCAATAACTTTAGCTCTAAATCAGTTTTAGGAATAACAATTTTGATACTTCCATTTTCTTCAATTGAATGGATAAATCTTTTACCACCCATTTCAATACTACGTACCCCCGTAACATATTTTGATTGTACTAATTTTGAAGCAAAATTTTTCATTTCTTTCTTACCATGATGATCACCAGAAATTGTAATGGGTTTATCTTCACTGTTAATCTTTGATTCAGTAATATGGTATCTACCTATTTTGTATATAAATTCCCGAATTTCATCATTTTCAATTGAATCAGAATTACAAATGTTCAAAACGTTTTCAGTTCGTTCATCGCCACTTTCCGAAACAATTATTTCTTGAGTTGAATTAAGCCATAAATTAATTGAATGCAAGCTAATTGAAATAGAACTTTTAATATATGCGGAAGCTAATCCGGCACATTCTGTTCTATCAATTGAATATTGTCTGTTCTCGAAATAAAATCCATAGGAAAGAAATTCTTCAACTTCTTCTTCCCAATCATCTATAAGGTAAGGTCTTTTGAACGAGGATAGGAGAATGCTTTGGTAAGTCTTATTAGCGTTAGGATCAGAAGCAAAGTCTAAAAGAGAGTAATCATTAGCTAACATCGTTTCTTTGAAGTTCCTATCTATTCTAATATGCTTAAAACCTATTTTTTTCGCATTTCGAAAACATATATAAAGATTTTGCAGAATTTCATGAATGCGATCTTCAGACTCAGCTTTACTTATTTCGTTGAAGAAAAGATCCATTAAACTAATTTTAGCAATTGATTATTCCACTCATCTAAAAGGTGCTCAGGATAGTCACTTAGTTCTCCATTACTGTCAAGTTTTATAACATTATTAACAGAGTATTGCTCAAAATCTTTATTAACCTTATCAAAGAAATTTAGTCTTACTTTAGAATAATCAATGTATTCATTTTTTGTAGCTACTCTTATTCCATTGACCACATGGTCACTATGAGTTTCAATTAGTAGTTGTACTCCCAAACTTGCTACTTTGGCAATCAGCATACCTAGTTGGGCTTGTCCTTTTGGATGAATATGTGACTCCGGGTTCTCAATGACAACTAAGGCTCCTTTTTTGGCCGAAAGTAATGCAGTAATGACAGGTAAGGCATATGAAAGACCAAAACCAACATTTTTTGGTTTAAACACATTTGTAACGTCAGAGTCTGTCTCAAACTCCATTCCCATTCTAATTAATTCTAGTGAGGGGACATTAAAAGTTTTCAGGCGAGTACCTGGTGAGATCTCACTTAGCCAAGCATCAACCTGATGCAGTAAGGAACTGCTTTTTGCATCTTTATGAACTAAGTCTGAATCAACATCTATGTCGCCAAATACATTTAAAAAGTGAATCGTGTATTCACCTCTAACACCAACTTGATGACTATTTATTACTTCTCTTGTAGAAATTATGTGTCCGTCTGTAGGTGGGATTCTTTCGGCTGATAGATAATTAAAATTATCATTAAATAGAGATAGTTCATCTAGAGTATCTCTAGTATATATGTCCTCTGTTTCTAATATTTCAGCGTCTGAAGCATATTTGAATTTCCAAGAAAATTCCTGATCAACTGAGTGCTCTTTCAGGGAAATATTAATAGACTCAGAAGTATCATTAAATTGATACATAGCATCTCTACCAACACCAATTTTTGCTAAATCACCATTTAATTCAAATACACCATCACTTAAATCACTACTTTGTCTTAAGAGTAATAAAGATTGAATTAAAGAAGATTTTCCCATCCCATTTAATCCTAGCAACAGATTTAAGTTTGTTAACTCAACTTCCATCTGTTTAATAGGTTTGAAATTTTCTATTCTCAGGTTAGTTAACATATTTTTCTAACAGATTTATTAAACATTCATGTCGATATATTACTCTTGACTTAGTGCCTGTTGCATTACTTATAGAATCAAAAAATTCAGAATTTTTATTTTGTAATTCAATGAATTCCTGAAATAACCTCTTTCCAGTTTGCTTATTTTCGATTTTTTCTCTTTGTGAATCAGTAAGTTTTGCAAATAAAACACTCCAAACCTCAAAAAGTGCTTTATTGATAGGTCTTCTGCGTTCATTTAGACTAGGTACTTTTCTAAATGCGTATCTACCAAATACTTTATATGCTAGATTCATTGAAGAATCAAAATCATTTTTACACTTTTGGATTTTTTTCTCATCTAGCTCAGACAGCTTCACGAGGCTTTCATTCAAAAAGCTGTCAATGTCTGGCCGGTATTTTTGATGAGAGGTTAAATAAAAGGCCAGAAATCTATTTGTAAATTCTCGATCTAACATTCGTTCGGCTTTGATAGAATGCTGAGTGGCTTTTTTAAAACTATTTAAATCAGCTAGTTCTTTAACAAAGTTCGCCGGTCTTCCCTGATTTAAAGCATGTCTAATCTCTTGCCCGGTCAATATCAACCCACCAGTATTAATTCTTCTAAATATATTAAATTTGACGTCTATAGGTGTGCCTGGGTTAATTATGTATGCAGTAATTTGAGTTTCTTCAATTTGCCTTTGGAGACTTCTAGAAAGTTCCGAAAACTTTTTCCCTTCTAACTTATATAAGAACTCCAATCCAGTTAGCTCAAGGTCGTCATCAATTACGAACCTTTTCAAAGAACTCATTCTTTGCAAGCCATCTACTATTAACCAATCGTTATTATTTGAGCCATCGAAATAAAAAGCAGGTAAAGGAAATTTTATCAAAATTGACTCGATCAATTTACTTTGCTTTTCAAAATCCCATAAATCTTTATGCCTTTGAAATTCTGTATCTAAATCAATTTCACCGAAATCCAACCTTTTAATTATTGTGTCTAAGGACATCGTCTTTGATGTAATATCAATGTCTTTAGGGTTGAAAGGCCTATCCATTAAATTTGAAGGCCCAAGATTTTCGGCCTCAATTGAGTCAGTATTGTTTTCTTCGCTTTTAGACATAATTATAATTCAAGGGCAAATTGTATGAACTGAAATTTTGGTAAATATATATCCTTATATGCATCTACAAAAGAAATTAGTCATATATGCTTTTATTGTCATGAATCCACATTTAAATTTCGATGTTATTGATAACATGGAGACAGTATGTTATTAAAATAAAATTGGGATTAAAGAATTTCTATTGAATTTAAAGGACGGTTTCCGAATTTACTGCATCAGCAATACCTGCATAATCAGGGAAAAAATGATCCTCCGTATATCCAAATCCTTTCATTAGGTCGATTAAGTTTTCTATTAACTCCCAATCTATTATATAAACATTTACAGGAACTCTATTCTCAACATTTGTTGGAAATGGATGAAATGTAAAAACGGCCTTTTGTCTTTCTATTCTTCTATCTATTGCATACGGCTTTAAATAAGATGAGTGTTCAAAAGTCATTATCTGTTTTTCTTCTGGAAATTTATCATGAAGTAATCTTTCATCAATGATATGATAAATGAAAACCTTTAATTCATTACTGAAATTCTTATCACCAAAGACATTTCTTATTGCAAAAAAAATTGCGGTAAAAATGTTTTTAGACCAATCTAGAAGAGGTGTGTTTACACCGAAATGTTGAGCTAATGACATTCGATCAGGTAATAATTCAGGGAAGTCAGGATTCTGACTTTCTGCTCTCCTGCAAAATTCTCTAAAACCTCTTAAAGATTTGTGGAATAAATATCTTCTGATAGAATCTTTTTCTTCTTCTAGGTCTTTATCTCGAGTTAAAGTCCTATAACATTTTGGAATAAGTGACCAATTCCGAATCTGACCACGAAATAGACCAGATGTATTATGACCCAATAATGGATAAGCAGTCGGAAATTCAAAAGAGGTTGAGGAAATTACTTTAGAATCACGATCAGGAGGGCGCTCTAAAAAACCTGGTTTAAAGTATTCTTTCTGAATATTTAGAGAGACCAGAGTCTCAAGGGTATCAATTTTTTTTGGCTCTGATAACTCAAAATAGAAGTTTTGGTTTTTTTCTGACATAAAACTAGTCAATTAAGTTATTTGCCTAAATAAAACAATTTCCATTATTAAAAATACACTATCTAAATTTCCCTAATGTGATCAGGGTAAGGAATATAGCCCCAATTCCCCCTAAAATTTTCAATTCTTTCTTTTCCTGCTCTTTCTGAGTCATTTTTTCAAAGATTTCATCCTTTTCCAGATCATGTATATTTCGGGCATGTGAAGTTAACCTCCTTTTATCCCGAAAGGATTCATTGTAAAATGGGCATTTGATCTTCCCTAAAAATAATACCGAAAGCCAAAACCGCCGTTTCCGGACAGACTGATATCTGGGGTGAGGTCTAAGATGGGGGCGGCTTCTACAAACAGGTCGAAGGGGATGTTTTCAAAAAGGTAGGTGAGTCCCAGTGGAATACGGGCACCAACTTTTGGGGTATCCGAAAAGATGATACGGCCGCCAATCCCATAGTAGAATGAAAGTTTAGGTGTATTGTCCAAAGCATCGTGAAGAAGCAGATTACTGTGAAGGTGTAAGGCTTCATTTTGAGCCAGCGACCAAGCGGCGCCAACATCCACAGCAATTCTGTTATTAAACCATTTTTTGATGGAAACCCCGCTCGGTTCGCCAATTATTAATCCTACTCCAAGAGAAGAAGTGCCGGATTGAGCCTGAAGACTGGAATGGGAACATATCATCAATACTAAAACAGAGAGAGCAGAGATCAGAAGTTTGTTTCTCATAATATTCAAAAAAATAAAAGGTTCAGAGATCTGAAAGAAGATAAATTGTGAACCTGCAAAATCATAAGAAACCTTGGTTCTCGATTAGCAGTATATTATTTCGTTACTTCTTGTAATAAAACAGATGTGATCAATGAAGAAAACAGAACAGTATCAGATGGCGCTGGCGGCAGAAAACTCACTCCAAAAGGCATCTAATACCTATAATAATTTAATCTCAGAGTTGACGGAAGGTGGCGAAGAAACCAAGACCGACCTGATCATCACTATCCACGATTCCATCCGCAATCTTAGCAGAAAAATTGAGGCATATCTTCAGGAACAGATCTCAATGGAGCGAGTAGTGGATGAATTTGTGTTTGAGTACCAGGTATTGGAAGATGAGCTGGAGTCTGCTGGTGCGGAGTCAGTCAGAACTAAAAAGTTTACCCGAAAACTACTTTCAAGCTATGACGATTTTATCACGAAAGTTGGTGGCAAAAAGAAGCGTTCGCTTATTGTGAACCGGGATTTTCCGGATGTGGATGCCAAGTCGAAGGGGAAGGCGTATCTGTTTTGGTTTGTAGGGATATTCGGGATCCTGGGGCTGCATCGGTTTTATTTAGGGAGGATCGGTACCGGTATAGGCTGGCTTTTGAGTGGCGGGGTTTTGGGGCTCGGAGCCTTGTATGATCTTTTCGCGCTGTCTCAAATGGTGGATGAGCAAAATACCTACAACGAATTAAAGGCCGCTAAGCTGAAACAGCTTTCACAGGGGAGATCATAACTAGATCTATGTGCCGGGATTTTAGTGACGACCAAAAAAAAGCCACCCTCAAATCAATGAGCGGTGGCAGATATCATCTACAGACGGCTATTACCCCATTTGCACGTAAAACATAGCTTTATGTGGGGTGTTCGTCAATGGAGGGAAGTACGTAATTTTAGTACGTGAAAATACGTAGTCTTTAAATTCCAAGAGCCAAGTATCAAATTCCAACGGTTTGATACTTGGTAGTTACAACAGGGTTTGCTGGTTTTCCATGGCGAATCGAACCAAAGAAGCAGTATTCTTCAGATCCAGTTTCTTCAATAAATTGGTTCGGTGCTTTTCTACCGTTCGGGGACTGATATAGAGTTTATTGGCGATCTCGGTACTGGTGAGTCCTTCGGTGAGTAATCCCAGGATCTCTCTTTCTCTTTTGGTGATGGATTTGATAGGATCGGGGTGTTTTTTCTTTCGGGCAAGGCGCTTGTATTCTTCTGTCATCATTCGGGAAAATTGTCTTCCGAGAAAACGTTCTCCCGCTGCCACTTTTTCGGCTGCATCAATGAGCTCAAGTTGGTGCGCAGATTTGTGGATCAATCCAAATGCACCGGAATCCAAAAATTCGTTGAGGGTGGCACGATCGGTTTTATCAGCCATCAACAGAATGTTGGCACCGGGATTTTTGTCAATGATCTTCTTAGCGATGATGATGCCTTCCATCTCGGGCATAGAAAAGGAGAGGATGCAAAGTTGAGGTTTCACGCTTTCATAAGCGGTAAGTACGAGTGCACCGTTGTCCACCTCGCTGCAAATATTAAAAGCACCGTGGTCGCGCAAAATGGAACTTAGTCCATATCTGAAAATCTCGTTGCCGTCAGCAACTATAGTATCGATGATATTCATTGTACCTCCCCAGGTAGAATGGTTTTTCTCCGACCCACTCGGAGAAAGGACGAATAATGTAGCTAAAATTGGGGGAAGTTTGCCAATATTAATTTTTTTGGGTGTTTTTGGTAAGGCTTGGGGATCTCAACCAAGCATCTTCATCAACAAATAAAAACTCAATCCGGATTTCAGGGTCCACAAGATGGTCCGGATCCAGTTGGTGGAAACGAGTTTGTTGATGGCTTCCAGATCTTTCCCGGATTCCAGTTTGGAATGAGCCGGCACCGAGAACAATCCTGTTGAGATCCAGATCATCAATACAATAAGGAAGCCGAGAGCATTCAGGGAAAGAAATCCTTCATACCAGGAAAGGGCGAATGAAGTAGTGATCTCTATAATCATGATGGGGATCACGATCTTATCGATACTGTGGACGTGATGGTTTTGAAAATCGAGGTAGTTTTGTTCAGACACAAATCTGAAAGAGGGATAATGTACCAGCTGTACAAGCCAGATGAGTCCCATCATAAAAAATGAAGTGAAGGTATTTGTCAGAAAAATAAGTTCCTGCCACATTGATTAAGCGATTCGTTAACATTATGTGTATTTTCAGCGCCTTAATAACCAAAAGTTTTCACTCTACGATTCATCGAAAAGAATGACCCTCAAAAGAACACATACCTGCGGAGAGTTAACCGCAACCGATATTGGCGACGAAGTAATTTTAAATGGATGGGTTGGTCCCCGGCGCGACCTGGGCGGCGTTATTTTTATTGATCTGAGAGATCGCTATGGCGTAACTCAGGTTGTTTTTACCGAAGAAGATGATGCCCTTCACGAAAAAGCTGAGCAGTTGCGTGCCGAATATGTGATCGGCGTAAAAGGAAAAGTGATCACGCGGGGCGAGGAAAATAGAAATCCAAATTTGCCTACGGGTGAGATCGAGATCGAAGCCACCGACTTGGTGATCTACTCGGAAGCTGAGACGCCTCCATTTGAGATCAAAGATGGCATTTCTACCAATGAAGATGTTCGGTTGAAGTATCGCTATCTCGACCTTCGACGCCCTGAAGTACAGGATCGTTTGATGTTGCGATCCAAATTTTATCAGTCGGTGCGAGAATTCTATCACAACCTGAAATTTGCCGAAGTTGAGACTCCGGTATTGATGCGCAGTACGCCAGAAGGGGCCCGTGATTATTTGGTGCCGAGTCGTGTGAATGCAGGGAAGTTTTTTGCTCTTCCTCAAAGTCCACAGACCTATAAGCAGTTGCTGATGGTTTCCGGTTACGACCGATATTTTCAGATCGTGAAGTGTTTTCGGGATGAAGATCTGCGTACCGATCGCCAGCCGGAGTTCACCCAAATTGATGTGGAGATGAGCTTTGTGGATGAAGAAGTGATCTATGAAACGCACGAATCTCTCTGGAAGAAAGTGTTCAAAGATACCATTGGCTATGAAGTGGAAACACCATTTCCGCGCATGACCTACGAAGAGGCTATGAATACTTATGGTTCCGATAAACCAGACATTCGCTTTGGACTGGAGTTCAAAGATTTTTCTAAGATCGTAAGAGATGCCGAATTCAAAGTGTTCTCAAATACAGTGAAAGACGGTGGTGGTGTGGTTGGAATCACCGTGCCCGGTCAAGGAGATATGGGCCGTGGCGCTATCGATAGATTGACCGATCGCGTGAAAGAAGAAACCGGTGCCGGAGGATTGATCTACATCAAGATGCAGGAAGATGGTCCGCTGTGCAGCGTGGCTAAGTTCCTGACCGATGATATTGTAGATCAGATGGTGGAGAAATCCGAAGCGAAGGAGGGAGACCTAGTGCTCATTCTTGCAGGACCAAAACCGGATGTCCTCAAACAACTCGGACAGCTTCGCCTTATGATGGGGAAAGAGTTTGAGTTGATCGATGAGTCAAAATATAATTTCCTTTGGGTTACGGAATTTCCTCTGTTGGAGTGGGATGAAGAATCTCGCCGTTACCATGCAATGCACCATCCATTTACCTCACCAAGGGCAGAAGATGTAGAACTGATGGATTCAGAGCCCGGTAAAGTAAAAGCGCGTGCTTATGACCTGGTACTGAACGGAAATGAGCTGGGTGGTGGTTCTATCCGTATCCATAATCAGAAAATGCAGCGCAGAGTATTTGAATTGTTAGGCATTTCTGATAAGGAAGCCGAAGAGAAATTTGGCTTCTTGCTGGATGCGTTCAAATATGGAGCTCCTCCACATGGTGGAATTGCTTTTGGGGTAGACAGGGCCATTATGTTACTGACCGGGGCCAAAAGTCTTCGCGACGTTATCGCCTTCCCAAAAAACCAGAAAGCACAAAGCATGATGGATAACTCTCCGGATACGGTAGACAAACATCAGCTGGATGAGCTGCATATCCAACTCAAGAAAAACATCAAAGATCAGTTACAGTGAAAACAGCAGGAATAGACGGTTGTCAGGCAGGATGGATCCTCATCACTTTTGATGAGGGCGAAGAGAAATACGAGATCCTTCGGGATAGGGAAGCCTTGAAAGAAGCTTTTGAAACATTTGACCGTGTATTCATTGACATGCCGATCGGGTTGGAAGATGAGGAGTATACCCGGGAAGCTGATGCCCTTTTGCGCAAGAAATTAGGTGGGGAATATGCTTCCAGCGTATTCAGTCCGCCCATTCGTCCGGCGCTGACAGCTCCTTCCTATGTGGAAGCCAACATGATCAGTCACGAATACACCGATAAAAAACTGACGCTGCAATCGTGGAATATCACTCCAAAAATACAAATGGTAGATGAGCTTTTGCGTGCGGATGAATCACTGAGAGATAAAGTGCTGGAATCTCATCCCGAATTGCTGTTCCAAACGCTGAATGGCGGGATGATCTACCAAAAGAAAAACCTGAAGAAGGGCATCAAACACCGGTTGAAGCTTATCGAAGACCGGGAACCTATTGCAGACGATTTCTTCCGTGATATTAAAGAGGACTTCCGTCGTAATGAGGTGGAAGAAGATGATATCGTGGATGCAATGGTGCTGGCTTATTCGGCAAAGATCTCAGAAGAGAAAGGAATTAAAACATTGCCTGAAGAATTTGAGCTCGACTCCGAAGGCATGCGCAAAGCTATTCATTACGTTTGAACATCGCACATCCAGCAAGGAACATTGAAGGGAGAAGATATTCGCTCCGACGCAGAGCGTCAGGAGCGAGAGTAAGTGAGTAGCGTACTTGTTCCTACGCTCTGCGTGGGAACAATCCTGTACAGTGTTCGGTGTTTTTAGTTTTTGTTTTTCAGGATCTTCTTGTACTTCACGCCTGCTTTATACACCCGGTTCATGCCGTTAAAAGCCGCAATACGGTAGGCCTCGCTGTAGGTAGGATAGTTAAGCACGTGGTTTATAAAGTAACGCACATCTCCTCCTAGCGACATCACGGCTTGTCCAAGGTGAATAAGGTCACTGGCTCGTTCCCCGATAATGTGAACGCCCACTAAATTCAGATTTTCTGTCTCAAATACTAGTTTCAGCAAACCCTCCTGCTGGTTACTGATATCTCCCTGAGTAATATTTTTGTAGTAAGCACGTCCAACCGTTACATCATAGCCCCGTGATTTGGCTTCTTTTTCGGTGATTCCAATGCTGGAGATTTCGGGGATGGAGTAGATGGCAAAGGGAATTTCGGGAGGCACGTCCAATGCCTCAATACCGAACATACGGCAGGAGGCCAAGCGCCCTTCAGAAAATGAAGCAGAAGCTAAAGCAGGATAGCCGATCACATCGCCACCGGCAAAAATATTATCAACGTTCGTTTGGTAATCGTTATCTACGTTGATGTAACCGTCTTCATCCAGCTCAACACCGGCATTTTCTAAACCCATGCCGCTTGTATTTGGAGTTTTGCCCCCTAAATAAAGAACATGTTCCGTTTCTATAACATGGGTGCGATCCTTTTCATTGTCGTTTCTGAGTTGGTATCGTACCTCAGTTGTGTTGCGTAAGCTGTTAGATGCGATCGTTATATTATTGGCGTTTGAAAATACTTCGATCTGTTGCTTTTTAAGGACCTGTATAAGCTGATCTGTGATCTCGTTATCCAAAAAGGGAAGAAAGGAGTCGGCCTCATTTAAGATGGAAACGCGACTGCCAAGATTGGAAAAGGTAGTTGCATACTCCAGGGCCTGTACTCCGCTTCCGATCACTAAGATCTTGCGGGGAATATGTGTCAGGTTCAACACAGAAGTGTAATCCAGAACTTTATCGTGGTCTACATCAAAACTCTCTGGGTTGATGGGTTTGCTGCCCGGAGATGCAAAGATAAACTCAGCAGTGAACTCTTCGATCTCCCCGTCATGTTTTTGAACTTCTATGGTATTGGCATCTTTAAGGACTCCATAACCACGCACCGTATCGATCTCATTTTTGTTGAAATCGTTTTCTACTTTGGAATTTTTACTCTGAAGTGTCTCATTTTTGTACTTCAGCAGTTCTTCCATTTTGTGATGCTGGTACGCTTTTTCATGAGTGAGATCTTCAAACTGGCTTTGGAACCGCTGAATGATACGGGCTGTTTCGCGTAGGGCTTTACTGGGGATGGTCCCGGAATTGATCCATGTTCCCCCAAAAGAATCTTTGTTGGCTTCAATAACCAAAACTTTCTTATCGAATTTTGAGCTTTGCATGGCACAGGAAAATCCGGCAGGCCCGCTTCCAATAATAATAACGTCGTAATCGTACTTCATAAATAAATGTGAGTGAGAAAATGTTGTATGAGACCCATAAGATACTTCAATTTCGAGAGGATTTCAGAGTAACCTTTTCCGATAGTGTTAACAAATCTAAAAGATAGATTGTATTGATGGGGAGCCGGAACGAATTTTAACCCCGTTTTGCTTATGTTTAGGAACGATAAATTAAAGGCGCACAACTTATAAGCGCCGATCAATTTGAATTTAAAAAGGAGTTAAACAATGGCTTACTCACTTCCTGAATTACCATACGACTATGACGCACTTGAACCCCACATCGATGCGCGTACGATGGAGATCCATCACACCAAACACCATCAGGGATATACCAACAAAGTAAATGCAGCCCTGGAAGGTCACGATTTTGCCGACCTTGATATTGAAGAAGTGCTGCGACGTATTGACGAAGTTCCTGCAGAGAAAAAACAAGCTGTAATTAACAGTGGCGGCGGATATGCAAATCACAATCTCTTTTGGAGCATTCTTTCCCCAAATGGAGGCGGAAGCCCTGAAGGTGAATTAGCTGATGCTATTAACGATACTTTTGGCAGCCTCGATGAGTTTAAAGAAGAATTCAACGCTGCCGCAGGCGGACGTTTTGGTTCTGGCTGGGCATGGCTTTCAGTTGATGGAAGCGGAAACCTGGTTGTGCATTCTACTCCAAATCAGGATAGCCCGCTGATGGAAGGATACACTCCAATTATGGGAATCGACGTTTGGGAACATGCGTATTACCTGAACTATCAAAATCGTCGTCCTGATTACATTTCAGCTTTCTGGAATGTAGTGAATTGGGACCAAGTAGCTGAAAATTATAAAGCAGCTAAGTAACAACGACTTAAGATAAGGTCATTCTCGCAATCGCGGGAAATTGATTATTTCGAGGCTTCCCTACTATGGGAGGCCTCGTCTTATTTTGGCTGAAATATTTTGTATTTTTCAGCTGTTAAAGCAATCAAAAAACACAAAGAGACTATTATGCAATTTGGATTTGGAATGGGACCTGATACGTCCTGGATGAGAGAAGAGCTGACTAAGTTCGGCGTAGAAGAATTGAAAACTACAGATGATGTAGATCGTGCTATGAAGGAATATAAAGGCACTATGCTTTTGGCTATCAATTCCGTTTGTGGTTGTGCAGCAGGGAATGCACGTCCCGGTTTAGGCATTGCGCTGGAAAAAGCCGAAGTGAGACCTGATCATCTGGTAACCGTGTTTGCCGGACAGGATAAAGAAGCGACGGCCCATGCGCGCGACTATTTTTCTGAGTATCCGCCATCATCACCGGCATTTGCCTATTTTGTGGATGGCGAGATCAAAGCTATGATTCCGCGGCACCGCATCGAAGGCCGGACCAAAGAACAGGTGGCCGAAGATCTGAAAATGGTATTCGAAGCTTTTTCCGGAGAAAAGGAAGAAGAAAAGGCGGCGAAATAAGCTGAAGCCTAAATATTATACATTTTGAATTTCAAAGCCGGCTCAATTGGGTCGGCTTTTTTTTGTTAACCTTAAAGGTCACAGAGTTTCACTGAGATTTTTTATGATAATTTTTCAGTGGAGCTATCAAAGGATATCTTAAGTCTTCAGCGAGGAAAAAAAGCTTAAATTGATTCAAGATGTTCATCGAGCGGTGACTTAAGATTATTTATTGAAAATTTTTCGCTGTGTTTTCTTGATCTGGCTGAGATTAGAACCGGGTCGCTTTCGAAAGCAGGAAATTGAGGTGTAAAGCATGCCACACGCAACTCTGGAGAGACGCGCTACGATGTACATCGATTCTAAGATCATAAGCTAATGTGATCTAATCTATGCTGTGTTTTCCTTGTTTAGGCCTATTTATTCGCCCCAAAATCGACTTCTTCACCACTCTTAAAAATGCGAATACCGTCCGGTTTACCTTTCTTGCCATCCGGACCAAAGTCATAAACAGCAGAGGCCAATTCTTCTTCGGTTCGTTCTTCACCTGCTTTTCGTGGTTCATCCTGGTGAAAACTATCCATGTGCAGTGTTTGGGTTGGAAAGGCAAACTCAACACCTACTTCTTTTGCAAGTCGCAAGATCTCCAGCAGGAAATTGTGGCGCTGCTGAAGTTCGGTACTCCAGTCGGGTACATCAAAAAATACATACACTAAAACGTCCAGTGAGTGTGCACCAAAGGAGTTGAAGTGTACTTCATAATAATCCTGGCGCATGTGGTTGTTGGCTTTTACGATGGCTTTGATACCCTCTACAAAAGCTTCCATCTGTTCCGGTTTTGTTGAGTAGGTGAGATTGAGTACGGTTTTTAATCGGCGATATTTTCGTAACCCAAGGTTGTCAATATCTGTGTTAGCGATATTTGAATTTGGAACACTCACCAGCGAATTGTAAAAAGTACGAACACGAGTAGATCGAAAACCGACTTCTTCCACAGTTCCCTCAACATTACCGGTTTTGATCCAGTCCCCGATCTTAAAGGGACGGTCCATGAAAATGGTAAGCGATCCAAAGAAATTGGACAGTGTTTCGCGCGCGGCCAAAGCCACAGCCAAACCACCAATTCCAAGTCCGGCAATAAGCGATGCTACGTTATAACCATTGTTCTGCAGGATAGCGATCACTCCCATCAGCACCACAAAAAAGCGCAGGGTTTTGCGAATGAGCGGAATGAGTTGGTCATCCAGTTCGGTATCGGTTTTGGATGTCAGAACGCTTAGATATTTCGAAAAGACATCAGAGAGGTTATAAAACAGCCAAACTACAGTTACGGACAATGCAATTTCCAAGGTGACCGACAGGAAATGACTTATGCTCACCGAAAATTGAAGATTGGAGTAAGTCAGAAAGTAAAAAGTGAGCAGGAAAATGTAGCCGGAAGGTTTTTCAACTCCATCGATCAGGTCATCATCCCAGCTTATCTTGGTTTTTTCGGCAAGCCTTCGGACGTAGTTATCCAAAAAGAACTGGAAAATCTTCATCAAAATGAGGCCGACAAGCAACCAAATGAAAACCGCTAAATATTGCCAGATCATGATTCCCATCCATTCGTTATAAGCCCAGTCCGGGAGATTATCAACCAAAAAAGTAAACCAGCTTGAGAAGGTATTGGCGTATAGATCGGGGATACTTTCTACCGTGGCCTCAGAAAAAACCCATTCATTTTCGTTGGTCTTAGAAAGATAAACTTCGGGCAAGCTCTGGAATAAAATGTACTGCTGTAATCCTGAAAGACTATCCGTGTAATTGGGGTTGGAAGGAATCTTGTCGTAATCTATCAACAATCCGCGCGCGTCCAATACTTTCAGGAGCTGGGCGGCCAGTTCAGCCTTTTGTTCTTTGTCACCATCAGCTTGCTTCATGGTGGTGATAACAAGATCCATGTTCTTATGTCCGGATTGCTGCCAGTGCAGAAAAGTGTGTACTGCTCGCTGGGGGTTCGTCAGCAGGTTCTGCTCCCTTGGCTGTGGCTGATCAGTATTCTGAAATCCAAATGCGATTCCGGAAGAGATCAGTAAAATGGAAAATATGAGTAAGAATGATCGAGTGTGCCCCATGTGAGTCAGTTTTCTTTTCAAGATTGAAGTTGCCCGAAATTAAGAAAACTGTGGGTGGGATTAGAATCATTTTACATTTAAAAAATGGCAGATGAGATTGGCCACCCGCGACTCAGGAGGGGCGAGTTACGATGTAGGTCGACTCTCCTGAGTCGATCGGGAAAAGGAATAATAAAGAAAAGTCAGTTTGAATTTTGCTTGGATTAGAACTTGGTCTCATTCAAAAAAGGGAATTGAGAAATAACACTGTTGATACGCGACTCAGGAGAGGCGAGTTACGATGTAGGTCGACTCTCCAGAGTCGATCGTGAAATTTTGAATTAGATTTAAAACAAATCCTGAAACTCAGATATGCAATAACTATAAGGCCATTCACGCCAATGTTCAACAAGGTTAGCCTTAACAGGGTTACTGAGTGTGTAATGTACAATTCGATGTAACTCATCAGAATCCCGAATAACATGGTCATAACTTTCATTTTGCCAAAACTGATGACCTGTTCGCCCTAAATACGAATTGCACCTTCGGCCTGTATATTTTTTGAGAGACGCCAGAATTTTAGTGATTGGATATTCATTGACCTTATTTGGCTCCATACCTCCCGCTATATGTTGAAAAACAAGATGAACGTGATTAGACATAATGCAATAGGCAAAAAGAAAATAATCTGTACCATCTTTGAAATGAAGAGAGTCTTTAATGATTTGTGCCATCTTTGGATCTTTTAGCCAGGTAGGACCGTGGTGTCCCTTATCAAGATAATCCTCAATCTTCATAAACAGTTTCTTGTAGATGAATTCTTGTAAAGCTTTATCAGATGGGAAGGAGTGTTTGTGAAGTGCTTGAAGCTTTTGCTTTTCTAATCTCAGCTCATCAAGTGCAATTTTTGGTAAAGTTCCTGCAAGACGAAAAGTAATAAAATATGACGCCCCGGGTGGCTGCCAATGCGGGAGGTTTCGTTTGTAGAAGGTCATCTTGGGAAGTTGTTTATTACTTTCCGAAATAATCTAAATCAAACATCAAAGGCAAACCTGCGATTCATACGCGACTCAGGAGAGGCGCGTTACGATGTAGGTCGACTCTCCAGAGTCGATCATGAAAATGGAATAATTGGCATTGTTTTATTAAGACCTAAATCTCAGATAAAAAAAGGCTCCGACGCGGAGCATCGGAGCCAGTCTGTTATTTGATTTTACCAAAAGTTCTCTCAGTGAAAATCAGAGAACTCTGTGGCTTAAATTATTCGTCATCATTGTTATCGTTTTTCTCATCTTTATCTTTCTTTCTGATCAGATCAGAGGGATCTTTTTTCTTGAAAGCTTCCAGGAAATCCATAGGCAGCGGCAAGAAGGCGAACGTGGCATTCTCTTCACTGATCTCGTTCATAGTTTGCAGGAAGCGCAGTTGCAAGGCAGCCGGTGCCGTTTCGATCATCTTGGCGGCATCCACGAGTCGCTCGGCAGCCTGGAATTCACCTTCGGCGTTAATGACTTTCGCACGACGATCACGCTCGGTCTCAGCCTGACGGGCCATAGCGCGTTTCATGTTCTCAGGAAGTACAACATCACGAACTTCCACAGAAACCACCTTGATTCCCCACGGGTCGGTTTGCGTATCAATATTTTGCTGAATTTGCTTGTTGATCTTCTCACGATTGGCCAGCAGCTCATCCAGTTCTACCTGACCAATTATACTTCTTAAGGTAGTTTGAGCCAGCATGGAGGTTGCATGAATGTAACGTTCAACCTGGATTACGGCAGCTTCGGCGTCAACCACACGGAAGAAGGTGATAGCATCCACATTCACCGTAACGTTATCCTTGGTGATAACCTCCTGTCGGTCCACGTTGATGGTTAACACACGAAGATCAACCCGCTCGATTTTATCAATGAAGGGGATCAGCACGATAAGGCCGGGTCCTTTCACACTTTGGAACTTACCAAGTCGGAAGACCACAGCTCGTTCATATTCACGCAGAATCTTGAAAATTTGTGGAGCTAACAACACGATAAATACCACCAGTGTTATCAGCCAGGTTATATAGCCGGAAAAGATCTCAGTTGACTCCATGGTCAATCTCCTTTTTTTGAGTGTACGGTTTTACGGTGACGGTCAGTCCTTCGAAGCGGACGATCTCGCACCATTCGTTTGATTTAATTTCTTCGCCTTCGGTTACGGCATTCCAGTATTCGCCGGAAATAAGCACGCGTCCCGAGTTTTCATCTACATCATCTATCACTTTGGCTTTTTTGCCGATCAGTGATTCCAGTCCGGTTCGGTGTCCGGTAAATTGTGCTTTGATCCCGGAAGTGGCGATCCATCCGAAAAAGATGACCATCAAGATCGTAGCCGGAACCAGCCAATACCATTCTAATTGCATGTCTTTGGGAAATTCCTGGAATAACATCAGCGCACCAAGGAAGAATGAAACGGCTCCTCCTGTTAGCAATATTCCAAAGGTTGGGGTGAATGCTTCTATCACAAAAAGTACAATAGCCAGACCAATAAGTACAAATCCAGCAACATTAATAGGCATTGCGGCCGATCCGTAAAGTAATAAGATCAAGGCGATCACACCGGCCACTCCGGGTACAATGGCTCCGGGATTCGTAACTTCGCCCACAATTCCATAAATAGCCACCATCGTCAGGATCAGCATAATTTCCGGCCGCATAATGAAGCTGAAGAATTTCTCTGCAAAGCTTTCTTCCAGTTGTTCAATAGTGGCTTGAGCCGTTTGAAGTGTTTTGCCTTCCACTTCCATGCCATCCATTTTGATCAGTAATTCGTTTAGGTCGGTAGCGATCATGTCGATCACGTTCAATTCCAGTGCTTCGGTTTCGGTGATGGCTGCTCCGTCACGTACCGCAGATCGAGCCCATTCCGCGTTTCGGTCGCGTTCTTTGGCAATATTTTCAATGAAGCTCTCGGAGAAGTTGAAGATCTTTTTTTGCATCACAGTATCTTGTTGTCCGCCGCCCATGGAAACCGGTGATGCCGCCCCGATAGTTGTAGTGGGAGCCATCGCTGCGATATGAGCTGCCAGCGTGATAAAGGTTCCGGCACTTCCTGCATTCCCTCCGGAGGGAGTCACATACACCACAATAGGCATTTCGGAGGCAAGCATGTTTTGAACGATATCCTGGGTAGAAGTGAGTAACCCGCCGGGTGTATCGAGTTCAATGATCAGGGCTTGGGCATTTCGTTCGCGGGCCGTTTCAAGTCCCCGGTTGATATAATTGGTGGTGGTAGGACCTATTGATCCCTGAATAGTAATCACGGTAACCGAAGTTTCCGCGGTTGTATCTGCCTGAAATGATTCTGCAAGAGTAGTGCTAAAACCCAGAATCACTCCCAAAAAAATCAGCGATATATACCTAATCTGTTTCATACTATCCCAATGAAAGCTGGAGTTAAACCGTTCCGGTATGGTACACAATCAAGGTGAATTTTTAAAGAAGATAACCATTGATCTTAAAGCTGGTTTTAGTATCAATCTGAAAAGGATGAAAGATGTGCATTATTCATTCCGAATGGCTTCTACCGGATTGATGATGGCTGCTTTGATGGAATGATAGCTTACTGTTGCCAATGCCAGCATAATGATGATGGCAGCGGTTCCCAGGAAAATAAAAGGAAGGGAAGCCAGCAGATCAAACCGGTAGGGGAAATTCTCCAGCCAGCGTGAACCGAGATAATAAATAAACGGCCAGGCTATGATGTTTCCGATCACCACAAGGATAAGAAAATCTTTGGAAAGCAATCCCACAATGCTTGTGACAGAAGCGCCCAGACTTTTTCGGATCCCGATCTCTTTCTGCCGGAGTTGAGCAGAATAAGAAGCCAAACCCAGCAGACCCAGACAGGCAATAACGATACAGAGAATTGAAAATGCTGTAGCCAGTGCACTCATGGTGTTCTCACTGCGGTAGATCTCAGTCAAGCGTTCATCCAGAAAACGATATTCGAAAGGGTCTACATGATTGACATCGTCCCAAACTGATTTGAGGTGAGCAAGAGCTGCGGATGGATCTCCGGGCACAATTTCAACCGCGGTGTGTTCTATGCTTCGCAGAATAGGATTGGTGCCTGCGGCCAGACGAATAACGACGGGCTCGATCTCTTTTTTCAGGGAAGAGTAGTTAAAATCCCGGGTCACCCCGATGATGGAAAAAGACTGTCGTTCAGCATTTAACGGATAAAAATAGATGGTTTCGCCAATGGCTTCTTCGGGAGACCCTGCTTCCAGCTGAGATAGCATGGCTTCGTTAATGACAACGGCATTATCCGGATCGGAGGGGAAATCGCGGGAGAATGCACGACCGGCTAACATGTTTACGTCAAAAGTTTCTTCAAAGTCATGGGTCACATACAAAGCCAGGTTAGTGACATCCTGATTTTGACCGACACCTGCCGGCACATACCGATAATATTCCTGAGTTTCGGTTCCGGGGATCTTACCCAAGCCAGTAATAGATTCTATTTGGGCATGGTTGAGTACCCGTTCCCTGAAGTTTTCAAATTCCCAGGCAATCAAATTCTGTTTGGTGGGCAGGAGAACGATATTGCTTTCATCGAACCCGAGATCCTTCTCCTGAATGTATTGCAGCTGCAGGTAGATGATAGCTGTTCCAATGATCAGCATCACAGAAAGGGCAAACTGAAAAACTACCAAGCCCCGCCGGAAGAGTGTGCTGCCTTTACTTTTTACAGCGCTTCCTTTAAGAACATCAACGGGTTTGAAAGAGGATAGAAAAAGGGCGGGATAGGAACCGGATATGAATCCTACCAGCAGAGTGAGTATCAGCAGTCCCGGAATGGTATAGACACTTTGAAACAGGCTAAAACTCAGATCTTTATCGATCATGCTATTGAATATGGGAAGGATGGTCCATACCGAAAGAATGCCAATCACGATCGCAAAGAGGCTCACTAAAAAAGACTCTCCAATAAACTGTCCGAAAAGCTGTCCTTTGTAGCCGCCCAGCACTTTTCGGATGCCCACTTCCCGGCTGCGTTCCAGCGAACGGGCCGTCGATAAATTCATGAAATTAATGCATGCGATGAGAAGGGTAAAAGCTGCGACGATCAGTAAAATGTAAATGTAGGTGGCCGAACTGTTTACCTCCATTTCCTGGTCACGATTGGAATGCAGGTAAATATCGGTAAGGGGTTGAAGTTGAATAGTAAGTTCTTCATCGGAAGGCCAGCCGGAGTAGGCGTAGTAATATTTTTCAACCAAGTCAGATAGTTGATCTTCGAAGCGTTGCGGATCTGCGTTTTTGTTGATCAGTGCGTACGTCCAAACGGGATTCCAAAGCCAGCTTTGGTCATAATCCGGACTGCTGGCGTAGATGCTGGTGAGGCTGCTGAAAGAGGCGATCAGATCGATCTTCATGTGCGACTGTGCCGGCCACGCTTTCATCACGCCGGTCACCGTCATATCGTTGATACCACGATAGCTAAGGCTTTGTCCTACGGGATTATCATTCCCAAAATATTTCTCAGCCAGCTCTTCAGAGATCACCAGTGAAAGCGGGTTCTTTAAAACTTCATCTGGGTTTCCCTGTATCAATTCTGCAGAAAAAACATCGAAAAAAGTAGAATCCACGAAATAAAAGTTGTGCTCCCGAAATGAAAGGTTGTCTTCCCGATTTAGGAAAGTGTGATTCTCTTCCTGCAGATCGTAGAACCGGACGGTCTTTTCAACCATATCCGGGAATTCTTCCTGAACCACGGGGCCGAGAAGAAAAGGCGTGGTGGCTTGTTCTTCGGTCTTGTCTGAGGAAGAAGTAGTTTGAGCAATTCGGTAGATCCGGTCAGAATTTGTCTGGAATTTGTCATACGCAGATTCATGTAATACGAAAATGATAATGAGCAAACTTGTAGCTAATCCAATTGCTAACCCGAAAATATTGATGCCCGAATACACCTTATTTTTGAGGAGATTCCGAAAAGCGATCTTAAAATAATTTTTGATCATTGTTTCTTAAAAATTTCTGTGTGCCAACTTTTTTTAATACCCACATTTCAAAAAGATGAGAGCGTGTTTTCAGCTTCTTGGTCTTCATACAAGAGAAATTGAATTACATTTTGTTACAAACAAAAAGAAAGATGATAAACTTCTAATATTTCTTGCACTTAGAATTTAAAGAACTTATTTAAAGATCATAAATTCATAATAAATAGAGAATAAGGGGAATAAGTGAATAGTCTTAAGTTGATCTTGGTATTTATGGTGGTTTCTATAATTGCGATGGCTTGTAGTGCGAGCAATCAGGCCACCTGTTCTATGAGCGAGTATATTGTATATCACTATAACACTTCAGAAAATGTCCATTGTGGTCAGGTGTATGCAAATGATGACATACTCTATGGCTTCGGGGAAGGAGAAATGAGAGGTGGTGACGATGAAATGGTGAAACGAATAGCTCAGGCAAATGCTATATCAGATCTGGGACGGAAAGCCGCGGGTGTAACGGACAGGATCAAAGGGTCTATCTTCAAGCTGTTTGAGCAAAATGCTGAAGGTGAAACAGTTACAACTGAAGGAATTGAAATGAATTTTGAGATTCAGTTAAAGGGAGTTGAAACGCTTGGCGAACAATGTGAAATTACAGATAGCGGAACCACCTGCTACATGCTGGTTAAGATGCCGAAGGAGAATCTGTTGGAAGTAGCCTCCACAAATTTAAAGGAAATGGATGAAACACTGCATGAGCGCTGGATCACCTCTTCAGATTATGAGAAACTAAGATCTGAGCTTTAGAATGAATCCTGTTTTTGTTGTTCCAGATACGGGATAACACCTTCTTCCAACAGGTCGAAAATGGGCTCCTTGTAAGCTCGGCGCTGGTTTGCATTCTGAAGGAAGGAAGTCATCACAACTACAGCATCCAGTTCCGGGATCATAAATATATACTGTCCGCCAAATCCCCAGGCAAAGAACACATCATGTCCGCCTAAGGGGCGATTCCACCACATGTAGCCATAATCATAGGGATTGAAATTGCTGCGAGTATATGTTTTGAAGGAATCCCGAATCCATTCACTTGACACGATCTGTTGTCCGTTATATTCTCCGCCGTTCAGCATCAACTGACCTATCTTAAGAAGACTGCGGGGCGTTAGTGCCAAATTGTTTCCACCCATATAATATCCCTGCGGATCTCGGTCCCAGCCGCCAACGCGAATACCCAGCGGGTTAAATAAATTTTCTTCAGCAAAGGCTTTGGTGCTCATTCCGGTGGCTTTGGTGATGATCACAGAAAGCAGATGCGATGTTCCAGTGCTATATACCATTTTCCCTCCGGGTTCTTCTTCAAAAGGTTGATCCAGCTGAAATTCAACCCAGTCATCACTGATAACCCATGCACCATAGTTATAGAAACTGGTGGTCTCCAGTCCCGATTGCATGGAAAGCAGATGTTTAATGGTGATGCTTTCTTTTTTGGGACTTGGATTCGTTTCAAAATAATCGGGAAAGTAATCCCCGAGAGTCTCTTCTAATGAAAGATGTCCCTCATCTACCGCAATACCCACCAACAGAGAAATAATGCTTTTGGAAGCTGATTTGATGTTATAGGGATAATCGGCAGAGGCACTCCGAAAATACTCCTCGCCCAGCAATTCCTCGATTTGCTGGATGAGCAGACTTCGTAGCGTGGTGATGGATTCTGCTTCATCATAGAGCGCCTGAAGTTCTGATTGTGTGGATGGCTGAGCCATCAATGGAGGAAAGACGAAGAACACGAGGGCGCAAAAAGTAAAAAAGTAGACTCGCAAAGAATTCATGTATTTTTTTGTAGGTGAAAGTAACCGAAATTTTATCATCAAACGGACTGCAGATGTAATAAAGTTCCTCTATGAACTCTCAGGTGCTAATAAGATGGCAGGGACTGGAGGACTTGGTTTGATGAATCATATCTTCAGATAAATATGTTATGAACATCCATTAAAAAATGCAGAAAACAGGGAGAAACTATGCAATTTTTAACAACAGAAAATATATCGGAACTAATTTCAGGAATCATCCATGAAGATACCCAGCTTCATACCGACCATATAGACCTGACGGTTGCTGAGATCCATCGAATAACCGGAGCCGGATCGCTGGATTTTGGAGGGAGTGAATTCAAGCCTGCCACCACGGAAAAACTGGAACCTAAACAGCGAAAACCGGAAGATGATTATGGTTGGTGGAAATTAGGCCGCGGGCCATATAAGATCATATTTAACGAAACGCTGGAGCTCGATGAAAACGCAAAGGCAATAATCAGTCCGCACGCCCATGCTCGTGAAGCCGGCCTTGTTACAAACACCAACGTGATCTCATCCGGCGCAAATGAAGAAGAACTTGCCATAAATGTGACCGTCTCGGAAGCAGGCTGTAACATCAAGGAAAATGCACGAGTAGCTGCCATGTATATTTTAAGCTTTTAGCGGCAACTACACATGAAACCCTTCCTGCATATTCTCGGGCACAACGTGGCCATCAAATAAGTGGATCACGCGGTGGGCGTATTCGGCGTCGTGGGGAGAGTGTGTTACCATCACGATGGTGGTTCCGGCTTTGTTGAGTTCAGCCAGCAGTTTCATAACCTCATCACCCCGATCAGAATCCAGGTTACCGGTAGGCTCATCGGCAAGAATGAGTTTTGCGTTGGCCACTACGGCCCGGGCGATGGCTACACGCTGTTGCTGCCCACCGGAAAGTTGCTGTGGGAAGTGATTGCGACGGTGCATCATGCCCATTCGCTCTAAAGCCGTTTCTGCTTTCTCTTTACGTTCAGCAGAATCAACTCCAAGGTAAAGCAACGGAAGTTCTACATTTTCAAAAACAGTGAGCTCATCGATCAGGTTAAAGCTCTGGAAAATAAAGCCAATATTCCCTTTGCGGAGCTGAGCTCGTTCTTTCTCGGAATGCGTTGAGATCTCATGCCCCAGGAAGTGGTAATTGCCCTCAGTAGGATTGTCGAGCAGCCCCATGATATTCAGCAAAGTAGATTTTCCGCAACCCGATGGGCCCATGATAGCCACAAATTCCCCTTCGTTGACCTCGAGGTCTACGTTACTTAAAGCGGTAGTTTCCACTTCCTCGGTGGTGTAGACTTTTTTTAGATTCTTGGTTTTAATCATGGTGTATGGTTTTTTGATAATGTTATGGAATGCGAATGAGAAGGAGGTTGCGGACAAACTGGTTCAAGCTTTACTAATTGACCAATCTTATTTAAATCAACACCGCACAAGCGCGACGCTTGCGCTAGTGCCTTTAATTAATTAGTCCGTGATTATCTACTCTATCCGTGTCATCCGTGTTCAATTAAAATGTTTTATTCGAGAACGAGCACTTCGTTATCCCCAAAAGTATCATAGCTTGAAGTGATGACTTTCTCACCCGGTTCCAGTCCAAATTGCACTTCAAAGTAATCAGGATTCTGGCGGCCAAGCTGGATCTCCCGGCGGAAGGCTCTTCCTTCATCCTCATTGATCACAAATATCCAGTTTCCGCCGGTGGTTTGATAAAATCCTCCACGGGGTATTTGAACCGCACTTGCGGATTCACCCAGTTCCAGCCGAATTCTTAATGTCTGTCCACGCCGCAAGTTTCCGGGAGCTTCTTCTAAAAACTCCATATCCACCTCAAACTGTCCGTTGTTAATGACCGGGTAAATCTTGGTGATCTCTAGTTGATGGGTTTTGCCATCGAAATTGAAAGAGCCTTTCAGCCCCGGGATGATCCGGGAAAGGTGATATTCATCGATGGCAACACGAACTTTATAGCTGTCCAAAATATCGACCTGCCCAATGCGCTCTCCGGAAGAAATAGACTGGCCCTGATTTAATTCAATGGTACTCAACTGACCGGAAATAGGAGCAGTAACAGCTAAATTATCGAGGATCTGTTGCACTGCTTCCAGGTTTTCATACATCCGATCTTCCGACTGATCGAGCTGTCGCATCTGTGTAATGGTTTGTATCGAATCCTTTTTGAAAGACTCATAGGTCAACTCGTGCCGGCGCTTCTGATAGGCATAATTTTCTTTCGTGGTTTGAAATTCCTCTTCAGATATCAGGTCCCGTTCCATTAATTTTTGTTGCCGCTCATATTTTGCTTTCAGGATCTCCATTTGTGCTTTGGCATTGGCTAGTTGCTCCTGAAGCCGCAGGGTGTTTTGCTCCAGGTTGAGCCGGGAATTCCGCACGTTGTTGATCTGATCATAGAGGCCGGAAGTCTGTTGCATCACCTGCAATTGCAATCCGGAGTTAGCGAGTGTGAGAATAGTATCTCCCTGCTGAACCTGAGTTCCGGATTCCAAAAAAACTTGTTGAACCACACCACCCTCAATGGCATCCAGGTAAATGGTTTGTATGGGTTGAACCGCTCCCGTTACCTGAATGAATTCCTGAAAGGTGTCTTCCCGAACTTCAGAAACGGCTATTTTATCAGGGTCTACATTCAGTGTGGAACGCACATCCATAAACCAGAACGCGTAAATACTTATCCCTGAAAAAGCCACAATCGCAACAAGGGAGAGTATGCGCTTAAGCGTCCATGTTTTCTTCTCAATTTTTCGATCCATTCCCATGTGGGTAAAATCCTAACTGCTGTTTTTACTGTTTCCTGTCTATTCAGCTTCAACAAAAGAGTTGCTATTCTTTGCCTTCAATATATTTAAAACCAGTAGCAAACTAATTCCCCATTTTGAAGTGAAATGACAGCATACCACAGCTCATTTGTTTAAGCCAACGCTTGGACAAGAGTTATCTGAAGCCCATTTGTTACAAAAGAGGTTTAATTTTTTTAAAAATCATTGATCAGAGCCTTAGGAATGACCAAAAAGACAGAATGAATCAAATATCTCCATGCAAATATTTTAATCGAAGCGGCTCCTCAAACTTCTCGATCGCATACCGCAACATGGTTCGCGGCATGGTTTGGTAATGTTTTTTAAGGAATGATTCTTCAGTAGCCAGGTCCCGATTTCCAATTTCCCGAAGCATCCAGCCAACGGCTTTATGGATGAGGTCATGGTCATCATCAAGCAAAATTTCAGCAATGTACAGCGCATCTTCAAAATCTTGATTCCGGATGAAATGGTAACAAGTGATCATCGCAATACGCTTTTTCCAGAGATCATCAGAGCGGGCAAAGTCATACAGCAGGTCACGTTCCTTATCTTCAAAATATCGTCCCAATATCTGATGACACGAACTATCCACCAGATCCCAGTTATTTATTCCGGAAAGGTTATTCAGGTAGCATTCAGTTACGGCTTCAAGGGTTTGCTCGTCCCCTTTTTCAACCTTGTAAACAAGCAGATAGGCCGCGGTAAGCCGCACTTCGTGATACTTATTATGCAGCAGTTTGGCTACCTCATCCAGCGGCATTTCCCTGAATTTCTTGGCCACTTTACGCTGTGGAGGGACTTTGATCCCCAGAAATTCATCTCCCTCTCCATATTCTCCTGATCCGGATTTAAAGAAACGTGTAGAGTGTTTTGCTTTTTCAGGATCAGCGTGTTCCTTGAGTTCGTTGATAAGTTGGTCGTGTGTCATATCGGAAGCATCAGCGTTTGTTTAGGCTAATGATCGCAACTCCTGAGATGATAACCAAAGCGCCGAAAAATTGAATGAGCGTAAGTCGTTCACCCAGAAAGATCATGGAAAGTGTGATGGTTGAGACCGGCCCCAGACTCCCTAAAATAGAAACATCCGGAGCACCAATGCGCTTGATGGCTTCATTGATCATAAATGAAGGAAGCACCGTGGCAAACACAGCCATCAGCAAACCGATCACATACACCTGATACGGATATCCAAAAATATCCGGGGTTTGTACAATGGAGAAGTGAATGATCACCGAAAGACACGACATGCTCATCACAATAGTAGTGAGTCGTAACGTGCCGATACCTCCGATCATGAAGTTAGTGCCCGTTAAATAGATCGCATAAGTGAATGCGCTAAGAAGGATGAACGCAGAGCCGGTTATGACATCTTCGGTTGCTCCGGAAGCAATTCCTTGATTGTCCAGGAAAATGATAGCAAGTCCGGCGTAGGTGATCAGTATCGCAGTGAGCTGGAATCCGGTAACCTTCTTTTTTAGGAAGATGGCGCTGAGGATCAAGACAATAGTGGGATAGGTGAAGAGAATCAGTCTCTCTAAACTGGCGCTGATGTAGGTCAGTCCTTTGAAGTCGAAAAAGCTGGCGAAGTAGTAGCCTACCAATCCCAGTGCGATGACACCGACCCATTTTTTAGAGCCAAGTGGACGTTCTTTCCATTCCGAGCGCTTGTAGGCCCATACGCCGAGATAGAAGGGCAGGGCAAAAACCATCCGAAGGAGCAATAAGGAGAGTTCATCGATCTCATAGCCATAAGCCAGTTTCACCATCACCGCTTTGGATGAGAACAAAATAATACCGGTACCAGCTATGAGTAGGGCAGAAAGTTTTTGGTTGTTGATGACGGTTCCTTCTGAAATTAAAAAAGCCTCCCAAAATGGGAGGCTCAAAGGTACAAAGTGCGCTCGGGTTTATCCGATCAATATTGGCTAATTATGGGATAGCCAACGGCTTAATGTGCTCCAAAACAGGTACACTGCAATCCGGCGGGCGCAATGGTGATGGCATGCCAGTCGAATTCTTCACCGTAGCTGTCACGTTCCCACCAGAATGGAAGTCGCTCGTTTTCCTGATTGCCAACTTCATTCATAGTAGCGGCATCAAACAATCGGCCATTTACCATGGTGTGTGTTACCGAATTTGTGTTTCGGATATTATCCAGCGGATTCTCATCCAGGATCACAAGATCAGCCAGTTTTCCTTCTTCGATGGATCCAATCTCGTGGTCCATTCCCAGGTAATGTGCACCATTGATTGTGGATACGCGCAAGGCTTCCATGTTACTCATCCCACCTTGTTCAAACATCCAGAGTTCCCAGTGGGCGCCAAGTCCTTGTAGCTGACCATGTGCTCCGAGGTTCACTTTTACGCCAGCGTCAGCTAGTTTTTTGTCTGATTCGGCAGTGAGAATATGTCCGTTATCGTATTCCTCATCAGGGATCATTGTACGATGGCGGGACCGCGGATCGATCACACTTCTTGGAGTGAAAGTCAGCAGTCGCTCATTTTCCCAAACGTTGGTCTTTTGGTACCAGTAATACTCACCGCTCATACTTCCATAGTTTACCACATGTGTTGGGGTATAACCTACATCACTGGCACCCCAAAGCTCGGTGACATCCTTATAAAGTGGCGCTACAGGAATGTTATGCTCGATGCCGGTATGTCCATCCAGGATCATGCTCATGTTGTGGGTGAAGGTAGAACCGCCTTCAGGCATTACCATCATCTCCAATTCCTTGGCTGCTTTGATGACCTGCTGCCGCTGATTTCGGCGAGGTTGATTATAACTCTTCACAGAAAAAGCACCCCAGGCTTTGGTTCTTTCCAGCGCAAATAAAGCATCTTCATAGCTGTTGATCTCTGCTTTGATAGAGCCATCTGCCCCGTACAGGATCACTCCGGTAGAGTAAATTCGTGGACCAACCATATGTCCGGCTTTCACGGCTTCGGAATGAGAAAAGATCATCTCAGAATTGGAAGATGGATCGTGAACGGTTGTCACTCCATACGCCAGATTTGCAAAATATTCCCATTGCTGCTGTGGACTTATGCCTAATCTGAAATTCCCCACATGCGCATGTACATCCACAATTCCGGGCATGATGGTTTTGCCGGATGCGTCGATCACTTTGGCATTCGATGGAACGTCCACATCAGTTCCAATTGAAACGATGCGATTTCCTTCCACTACAATGGTTCCGTTTTCGATCACTTCGTTATCATCGTTTACGGTGATGATGCGAGCGTTGGTGAACGCTATGGTGCCCTCAGGAACATCTGTCTCCAGTTCTAGCCCAAGATCAATTCCTTCAGTTGGAGGTTCGGGAAGTTCTTCCGGCGCTCCCTCAACAAATTCAAAAGTTTCGTTGAGGTCTATGGTGAAATATTCTTCACCAAGCGTCCAGTGGATCTTCTGACTGTCGTTCGACCAGTGCATGTGATATCCTGCTTCTTCCGAGATCTGTTTTACCGGAATGGCTTTTGTGTTTGGATTCAGCTCAATGGTTTTCCCTGTTTTGGGGATGGGAGCCAGGTATACTTTATGCAAGTTTGAAAACGCCATCCACTTGCCATCGGGGCTTGGAGCGAACTCATGTCCATAACTGGAGGTGAAATGGGTGACCTCATCTTCACCACGGAGATTCACGCTTTTGTACGCTTTATTGATGCTTCCAAAAATGTAGCCACCGGTTTGATAGTAAATGCGCTCTCCATCAGGACTGAACTTCGGAAAGGCACCTTCATCGGTGATCATGGTTGATTCTCCGCCTGCTGTCGGGATAGTGTAAATGCCAGGATTCAGCGTATGCACAAATCCCTGCTGACCGTTTCCATCTTCTTTTCTGAACACAATGGTATTTCCATCGGAAGAGAAGGAAGGTTCTCGGTAGATTCCTTTTTCCGAAGTAATTTTTTGGGGTGAACCGGCATTTCCACGGCGATTGAACTCGATCACATTGATGGCGCCCATTTCCTCATCACTCCAGGTGACATAAGCTAACTTGCGCCCATCGGGAGAAAAGGCTGGTTCGAATTCGAAATCAGAGGCGGTAGTCAATCGCTCGGGAGTTCCATTGGGGAGTTCTTTGGTCCAAAGATATCCGGCTGCATTCCAGACCACGCGATCTCCATCAGGAGAAGTGGTAAGATGACGGGCCGCTTTGGATCGGAATTTATCCGGCGCTACATCCTGCTGAAAACGTACGGCCTCTACCAGGTTATGCGTGGCTTCTGCTTCAAAAGGAATGATCTGAGACTCATGCGTCTCCGTATCGATCATGTTGATCTTTCCATTTGCCCAAATAACAATATGTCGATTATCCGGCATCCAGTTGAAGTTGGCATTGGGACCAAAGATCGCCCAGGCTTCCTGCATGTCTTTACTGAGGTTTTGGTACACCGGCCATTCGCGTCCCGTATCCAGATCACGCAAAAACAACACAGATTTTGTTCTTACCCGTCGTACAAAAGCCAGCGTTTCTCCATCGGGAGAGATCTGTGGTCGTATCGCTCCGCCATTTCCTCCGGTCACTGTTTCGATATCACCTTCCTCACGATCGTAGCGGCGGATCACATAGATCTGACTGTTGGGATCTTTGTTATACTGAAAATATCCGCCGGGGTATACGGCCTGACTGTAATATACATACCGACCATCCGGAGAAACCCACGGCTCGCCGATATCTTGCTGCTCGTTGGCTTTCTCTACAAGCTGAACGCCTGCTCCGCCCGATCTGTGATACATCCAGATCTCGCCGGCTCCCAAAGAACGAGTCGAAGAAAAATGTTTTTTGGCGATGATGTATTCACCATCCGGAGTCCAGACGGCGTTGTTCAACAACCGGAAACTTTCGTCGGTGATCTGCTTGGCGTTTTCGCCATTGGCATCCATCACCCAAATATTATCGCCTCCTCCGGCATCACTGGTGAAAAGAATTTGGGAGCCATCCGGGCTGAACCGGGGCTGAATTTCATAGGCATGTCCGCCCCGTAAAAGCTCTGCTTCTCCACCTTCGATGGGCATCATAAAAATATCCCCCAAAAGATCGAAGACAATTTGCGAACCGTCGGGACTTACATCCAGGTTCATCCAGGTGCCTTCATCGGTGGTAATGGTGACTTCAGAAGATTCACCCATAACACCGGGGTCGGTGACGTCCCATTCATCCTGGGCAAAAGAAGAAAAGCTGACGAAAATCAGCATCAATAATAACAGAGAAAATCGCATAATAGATAGGTTGGTTAAAAAGATGCCTGAGTATACAGATACTAAAAATTAATTGTGGTAAATAGTGTATACGAATAGGGAAGTAGGAAAAAATCCTAACTTTTTAATAGGACTATAATTTTAGATATTCAAAGGCTAATTAATAAGGTTTCATTTTGAATAAATTACTGCCGTTCATAGGGATACTAATGGCGTTTACGGGAAACGCCGGGTTTGCTCAAACGTTCGATATAAAAAAAATATCGACCAACGAAGGTTTGCCTGCCGGACAAATAGGGGATGTGATTCAAGACTCGAGTGGCTATATGTGGTTCTCCACTTATGAAGGACTTGTTCGGTTTGATGGCATAGAAACCCAAAACTATACCGTTGAGAATGGCTTCAGAAACAATCTTTTATACGACCTGTTCATTGATTCACGAGATCGCTTCTGGACGTCGGTTGAGAATGGTGGAGTTGGAATTTTTGATGGAGACAGCGTTAAATATCTCCCCGAACTTGCGGCCTTAGATTCGCTTACTGTCCTCCATATTTCTGAATCAAATGATGGACGGATCTGGTTTTCAACCTATGGACAGGGAGTTTTTATTTGGGATGACCAGAATCTCATTCGGCTTACCGAGCAAGACGGACTCCCATCAAACTATAGCTGGAATATTTATCACAAAGAAAATGGCGATACCTGGATCGGAACCTGGCAGGGGATGGCTGTTTTCAATAGAAATTCCCTTAAAGAAACTCCACCGGAAGTAGGTTTGAGCGGGAAGTCTGTATATAATTTCGCAGAAGATAAAGAAGGCAAAGTGTGGTCATCTACCAGTAATGGGGTTTCCGTTTATGATGAAGGCGTATGGAGACATATAGAATCCGTCGATGGAAATGATCTGGGCTATGTCTATTTTGTTTCGGTTGATGATGCCGGAACGGTTTGGATAGCTACCGCAGGCGATGGTATTTATTGGTATGATGGGGAGGATTTTACGCACATCAATAAAAGCAATGGGCTGAGTTCGAATTATATCTACTATTTATTTGAGGATAATGAGGGACAGACGTGGGTGGCTACGGATGAAAATGGAGTGAATGTTATTCGGAGTGAAGGTTTCAGGATCTTTGATGACTCAGAATTTGTGTTGGGAGAATCTGTGAATGTGATCTTTGAAAATGACGAAGGGCTTTGGCTCGGCACCGATCTTGGTATCACAAAATTCAACGAACAGGGGAATTCTCAACACTTCAGAATCCCTGAACACCTGGTGGATTACAAAGAAGTTTGGGATATAGATCAACTTCCCAACGGAAATCTTTTGGTGCAAAGCAGCTACTCGAGACTGCTTGAGTTTGATGGCAAAGATTTTGTGGATTACGGAGCTTCACTTGGCATCGGCAATGTTGCAATTCAGGATGTAAAAGTGGACGGTGATAATTTGTGGCTGGCTACCGAAACCGGGTTAAGACATTATAAAAGTGGAGATCTGGAAAATACATTTACCATTAATGAGGGATTAGTAGACAACTTTGTGTGGCAGGTATATTTTGATCTTTCCGGGAAAATATGGGCGGTCACCGATCAGGGATTTAGTAAAGTTGAGGGTGATTCTATCAGCTCGTACACCCTGGATGCCGGCATTCAGGGAACAGGTATGCACTTTATTACCCAATCTCCGGATAGCACCTATTGGGTTGGAACAAACACAGGTTTTGCGAAGATTATTTTTGATGAGCAGGAGAGCATTGAAGCGGTGCTCAATTATACCTTACCCGAAGAATTCCTCAAAGAAACGCAGTTCCTGGAATTTGATGATGAAGGTAATATCTGGCAGGGCACCAGTGGCGGGCTGCATTACCACAAAAGAGGTGAGTTGCCGGAAAAAGCATCGAATAATATCATAAACGGACTTTTCTTTCCGCTTGAGGATTTTGGGAAAGGTGTGGAGATGAATTATTTGTCGTCTTATAAAGACAAAACCGGGGATATCTGGTTTGGTTCTTATACGCATGGATTGATCAAATATGATGAAAAGTATAAGCCGGAAGTGAAATCTGCACCAAAGCCAATTTTGAGATCTTTCCTGGTTAATGGGGTAGAACAGGATATGAAGGGAGAGCAATTGCTGACCCTTGAGCATTCTCAGAATAACCTGACATTGATGTTAGGCGCCCTGTTTTTTGAAAATCCACAACGGGTGTTCTATAAATACAGGCTGCAGGGTTTGGATGAAAGCTGGAGAACGCATTATGGCACCTCGCAGATCAACTACACAAATCTTGAGCCCGGCGAATATCAGCTGGAGGTGCAAGTTAAAAGTATTCAATCTGATTGGGGTGAACCGGTTTCCCTGGCTTCTTTCAATATCCAAAAACCATATTGGCAAACAGCCTGGTTCTATGCACTGATCACACTTTCTTTTTTGGGGCTTATATATCTCAGCATAAGAATGATGATGATCTACTATCAGAAGAATAAGCTGGGAAAAATGGTGGATGAACGCACTGCCGAACTTCAGCTGGCTCTGGATGAAAAAGAGGTATTGATCAAAGAAATTCACCACAGGGTGAAAAATAATATGGCGGTGGTTTCGGGCCTGTTGGAGCTTCAGGGTTATAAGATCAAGGATGAAGAAGCCAAGTCTGCTCTCGAAAATAGTAAATTGCGGATTCAGACGATGTCGTCCATCCACGAAAAACTATATCAAAATGAAGCACTGACGAATATTGATTTCAAAGGTTTTGCTGAAGACCTCATAGAGCGAATATCAGCAACTTTGCAGGGCGGTGATCAAGAGATCAAGCTACACTTAGATGTCCGCTCAGGTTCACTGAATGTCAACACAGCCATTCCCTGCGGACTGATCCTGAATGAGCTTATCAGCAATTGCTATGAACATGCTTTTGATGGGCTGACAGAAGGAAATATCTGGGTAAATTTCAGACCTTATGTTGGGAATCGTTATCTGATGGAAGTAAAAGATGATGGCGTTGGAATATCAGAAGAAGTGATCGTGAAGAAAAGGACCTCACTTGGCGTAACACTGATCCATTCCCTCACCAGTCAGATCAAAGGGGATATTGAGATCCTTAATGATGAGGGGACAACCGTGATAATCAAAATACCGAGGGATCAGTAATTACTTCTCTTTAAACTTTCGGATGAAATTTTTGGTGAAATCAGATAAGACCAATCGTCCACTTACTTCAGCTCGTTGCTCCAAAAGAAGATCCCAGTTTTCCGTTCCTTTCCATAATACGCCTTTAAGGTTTTTCATGGCGTCAGGGCTACTTTTGGCGAGTTCTCCAGCCAGGTCTCTGATGCCTTGATCCAGGTCATAGGTTGAATCGAATGTCTTATTAAATAACCCTTTTTCAAGGGCCCATTCTGCATCGTACCAGTTGGTGGCATCAATAGAGAGGGCAGAAAAAGCACTAGTGCCCACCTTTCGTTCTACCGCCGGACCTACTACAAAAGGGCCAATCCCCAGCGCCAGTTCGCTCAATTTAATGGACGCTTTTTCCTCAGCAAAGGTATAATCTCCGGCTGCTGCAATGCCCACACCACCGCCTACTGTTTTTCCATGTACGCGAACAATGATCAGCTTCGGGCAGGTTCGCATGGCATTCAGAACAAGGGCAAATCCCATGAAGAATTCCTTGCCGGTGTCGTAATCTTCAATCGCGATCAGTTCATCGAAAGAAGCCCCGGCGCAAAAAGCTCCATCGCCCCGGCTCTTGATCACCACCACTCGGATCTCGTCATTCAATCCAGCATCTGTAATGGTTTGCGCCAGTTCTCTGAGAATAGCTCCCGGTAAAGAATTTCCTTTTGGGTGATAGAACTCAATGGTTCCAATATTGTTGGTGATGGTTAGGTTAACGGCTCCGTTTTGCTCTGACATTTGTATTTGGTAATTAATATTTAAGTTCAAAAAAAGAATTCAGAACTCAGGATTCTGAATTCAGAATGGCTTTGTAATAGCCATCAAGAAGGCGACTAACTTCTTCTAATAAATTGTTCAGATGATCTGAATTTCCGTAGTTCAAATCTTTTGCAAGAATTATGTAATATCTGCATTCCTCCAAAGAACCATGCGAGATGTTTAAGAATCGCATAGTATCCTTTGGTCCTCGTTTTTTAAATCCCTCAGCAATATTTGCGGGGATAGACACCGCTGCTCTTCTAAATTGAGAGCTCAATCCATATAGCTCATATTTTGGAAATTGCTTAGTGTATTTATAGGTCTCTAACACAAATTGATGTGCTTTTTGCCACACTATTAAATCACGAAAAGTTTTTGCTGGTTTTCTCATTGTTCAAATCTTTTATTCTGATTTCTGAATTCAGACTCCTGAATTCTTTAACAGTAAGAGCAATGAAATCAGCAAACCTTACAATATTTCCTAAATTTCGTCTATATCTAATTTGTTTTTTCGCTTCATCAAAGTGAGGATGGTGTATTCGGCAACAAGTACATCCTCCTGATTAGTGACTTCCACATCCCAATAAACAACTCCAAAGGGGAACTTATCATCCTTTTTCTGTTGACGGACGTTCTTCCGTTTCAGGATCAATTTTGCCTGAATAGTGTCCCCCGGAAAGACCGGTGCCACGAACCTCAGGTTTTCCAATCCATAGTTCAGCATTACCGGACCTTCATCCGGATCCACAAATAAACCGGCCGTGGCCGAAAGTACAAAATATCCATGGGCTACGATCTTACCAAAGAGAGAACGCGCAGCCGCATCTGGATCTGTGTGAGCATAAAAATGGTCGCCACTGAGCTCAGCAAATTCTTCCACATCTTTTTCAGTGACAGTGCGTTTTTCAGTCGTCATTGCTTCACCGATCTCCAGTTCCTCAAAATATTTTTGAAATGGATGTTTTTCGGATTCCCGCGTTTCCGCTCCTTTGATGTGTTGCTTCACGATGTTTCGTAGCGTGGTCGGCGATCCCTGTAAAGCAATTCGCTGCATGTTGTGAAGGACAGCCCGGGCTCCGCCCAATTCCTCGCCTCCTCCTGCATGTCCGGGTCCGCCATGTACCAGCGAAGCAATAGGAGATCCATGTCCGGTTGATTCCCCAGCTGAGTTTCTGTTGATCACCATAAACCGACCATGGTAGGGAGCGCATCCCATGGTGACTGTATGAGCGAGCTCATCATCAGCTGTAAAAAGCGAGCCTACTAACGACCCGTTAGCTTTGTTGGCAATATCGATGGCTTCCTGGGTATTTTTATAAGGCATGATGGTCGTCATAGGTCCGAATGCCTCAAGCTGGTGCACTTCATCTACCTGCATGGGCTGATGACAGACAAGCAGCCGGGAATTTGTGAAGGCTCCATTTAGCTCATCACCAGACATATATACGGTGTCTGTGATCTCGGATAACTGTTGGAGTTGTTCCTCAAACCGTTCGGCTTGAAGCGAGCTCGCCAGCGGTCCCATTCTCGTTTCCTTTTGACCCGGATCGCCGATGGTGGTTTTCTCTAATCGGGTTTTCAGGGCTTCGATGACTTCATCTTCTAAATGCTCTGGAACTATTGTTCGACGAATGGCCGTACATTTTTGTCCGGTTTTGACCGTCATTTCACGAGCCACTTCTTTTACAAAAAGATCGAACTCTTCCATATCCGGAGTAACGTCTTCTCCAAGGATAGAACAGTTCAGGGAGTCCGCTTCCAGGTTAAATGGAACATTATTGGCAATGATATTTGGATGAGCTTTCAGTTTCTTTCCAGTCAGCGCTGAGCCGGTAAAGGCAACGGAATCCTGACTAATTAAATGATCAAGCAGATCGCCGGGTTTATCAGCAGCTATAAATTGGACCGTTCCTTCCGGGAGAATGCCAGATTCAATGATATCCTTAAAAACTTCCCACGCCAGGTACGATCCGGTTGGCGCTGGTTTCACAATAACGGGCATCCCGGAAATGATAGCGGGAGCCAGTTTCTCCAGCATTCCCCACACCGGAAAGTTGAATGCATTGATGTGAACAGCAACTCCTTGTTTTGGAACGCAAATATGCTGCCCCATAAAAGAGCCTTTTCGGGAAAGCCGTTCCGTATCGCCTTCCACATGCCAGGGCAGATCCGAAAGTTCGCGACGTGATTTACTGGAGATCCCAAATGCGGTCAGGATCCCACCTTCAATATCGATCCAGGAGTCGGCCCGGGTAGCACCTGTATGCGTGGAGATCTCATAATATTTCTCCTTTCGCTCCATCAAATACTGACCCAGAAACTTGATCTTGAAGGCCCGCTCGTGGATGGTCATCTCACGAAGCTTTGGTCCGCCTGTTTTTCGGGCATATTCCAAGGCAGATTTATAATCAATTTCCGCTTCCACCAACTGGGCAATCGGTTCGTTGGTAACCGCACTGAACAGGTTAGTTTCGGTGCCTTTATTAAACCACTGACCTTCTATATAACTCGTTACTTTCATTTTAATCCCGTGCAATTCAAAATTTAAAATTCAACATTCAAAATTACTTTGTTTTACCCCACGTCTCATAATCCATCTTCTGATCTTCTCGGCCATTGGGAACTTCACGGAGCGGTTCACATTCATTCAGAGTTTCATGCAACTCTTTCGGTAACTGTTGATACAGTCCAGTCCCTTTGGTTTTCCACTTAGCCATTTCATCCGTTACATCCTTTACGATCTTGGCCGGATTCCCAACCACTACTTTTCGATCTGGAATATCCATTCCTTCAGGCACAAAAGTCAGGGCTCCAATAATACATTCTCTTCCAACTTTCACGTTGTCCATCACAACAGCATTCATGCCAACCAAGCAATTTTCTCCAAGGTGTGCACCATGTATAATAGCTCCATGTCCTACATGAGCGGATTCCTCTAAAGTCACCGTCATACCCGGAAACATATGGATCGTGCAATTTTCCTGTACGTTGCATCCATCCTTGATCACGATCTTGCCCCAGTCGCCTCGAATGGCTGCTCCTGGACCGATATATACATCCTTGCCAATGATCACATTTCCCGTAACTGTTGCTTGGGGATGTACAAAAGCCGTCTCGTGAACTACCGGTTTGTATCCATTGAATTCGTAGATCATGATTGATTGAGGTGAGTAACTAATTGATTAATCACGGTGTGATACCTATGCGATGAAATGCTTCCAATTGTTCCGGGAATGTCTTTTGATGGAAGAGTAGCAAGAAATCCTGTTCTAATGACGGATGAAACTTGAAGACCTGACTGCTCAAAATCTGTATCCTTCATTTCAACAACACTATCCAATCCGGAGACAGCATGTCTGATTTGAGAACTGATTCCGCAAACAAGCCAATCATCAAATGGAGGGAAAGTGGTTAACAGTAAAACCGGTCTCAGTTTAAGTTGACCATCAGCTTGTTGTAAACTTGCCAAAGCAATTTCACCGGCTTTCATACTCAGAATTAGGTTCTTTTACCATAGAAAGCTCATATTCTGGTTCGCTTTCACCGTAGGCACGATTAAGGTTTTTAGTAGAAAGCTCCGCCCACTCCTCTTCATCTTCCAATAATATGACCAAGAGTTTGGAATCTTTTTTTAGTTCTACATCCTCATCCAACTGGATGTGTTCACCATCATATGTACCTTTAAGAGCTTTCATTTAGAATCTGTTTTGAATCAATATTACCCAAATTCAGCTAATCTTCAACTTTTACGCCTTAGCGTCCTCTGGAACAACTCAGCGACCTTTGCGGTTTTTCTTTATGTTTTCTCAAGTATCACAGCCATTCCCTGACCAACCCCCACACACAACATACAAAGCGCATATTGGTGCGATTCTTTTTCGTGAAGTTCGACCGTAGCCGTTTGCAATAAGCGTTGACCGGTCATGCCTAGTGGATGTCCCAAAGCAATTGCTCCACCGTTTGGGTTGAGCCGGGGGTCATCGTCTTCCATTTCAAGCAAGCGGGTTACGCCGAGCGATTGTCCGGCAAAAGCTTCATTAAGCTCTATTACATCCATATCATCTAGCTTCATACCGGCACGTTTCAAGACTTTTTGAGCCGCTTCAACCGGGCCCAATCCCATTATTCTCGGCTCAATTCCTGAAACCGCATGAGCTACAATTCTCGCCTTAGGTTTTAGGCTAAAATTTTTGATGGCTTGATCAGAAGCGACTAACAATGCACCAGCCCCATCATTCAATCCGGAGGCATTCCCTGCCGTCACAGATCCATCTTTTCGGAAAGCGGGACGCAGTTTGGCCAGGATCTCAGCCGTGGTGTCGGGGCGCATAAATTCGTCGTGCTCAAACAACAGCGGATCTTGTTTTCTGCGGGGAATTTCAACCGGGACAATTTCTTTTGCTAATCGACCGGAATCCCGGGCAGCTCCGGCTTTTTGCTGACTCCAGGCCGCAAACTTATCCTGATCCTCGCGACTGATATCGTATTTTTCAACTACATTCTCTGCGGTCATGCCCATACCATCGGTGCCGTACATTTCTTCCATTTTTGGGTTGATGAACCGCCATCCGAAAGTAGAATCGTGCATTTCCGTAGTTCCGGAATAGGGCGAAGATCCTTTACCTAAAACCATCGGTCCGCGGGTCATGTGTTCCACTCCGCCTGTTATAAACAGATCACCTTCGCCGGCTTTGATGGCGTGGTAAGCTTTCACCGTGGCACTCATCCCGGAAGCACATAACCGATTTACCGTTTCACCGGGAACAGAAACCGGAATTCCAGCCAAAAGAGAAGCCATTCGAGCTACATTCCGATTGTCTTCGCCGGCCTGATTTGCACACCCAAGGATCACATCTTCAATGGCTTCCAGATCAATTTCTGGATTTCGTTTGATGAGTTCTTTGATGGGAATAGCTGCCAAATCATCGGCTCGAATAGGAGAAAGCGCCCCCTTAAGTTTTCCGATTGGAGTTCGAATGCCGTCAATGATGTATGCTTCGGACATGTAATTTTAAATTTTGAATTCTAAATTTTTAATTATCCTGTTTATGCTGCTTTCCGGTTCTGTAAACCGTGCCTCTGAATTCGGCTACCAATTCTTCATTTTGGTTTGAAATATGGACTTTATACACGCCGATGGTTCGCCCATTTTGAAGTTCTTCGGTTTCAGCAATAAGTAAATCTCCAACATTCACTTTCTTTGTAAAGTTTATGTTGTTTTCGAGAGCCAGAGAAATTGAACCACGGGAATTAGAAGCAAAAGCGAGAGCACTATCGGCCAGCGAGAACGTAATTCCACCATGACAAACTCCAAAGCCATTGGTCATTTCTTCCCGAATTTTCATAGAAAGTTTGCAATAGCCAGGTTCAGATTCCATCACTTCTATGCCCATCCATTGAGAAAAGGCATCGTTTTGGAGCATGTGGTTGATGATGGTTGTTGGTTTCTTATTCATAGTCGTTGGTAATTAGAGCTTTCAGTGATCAAGAAAAACTGAAAGCTGATAGCTATTCCTCATAAAAACTATTTCCTTCGGCTACCATTTTCTTAAGGAGCGGATTAGGCCGATATCGATCTTCGCGGTATGTGACCTGAAGAGCGGTCATTCGATCCAGGATATTTTTCAAACCGATCTCATCACCCCATTGCAGTAAGCCTTTTGGATAATTCACGCCATTCTGCATTGCAAGATCTACATCTTCCACCGAAGCGATATTCATGAAAACGGCATCACAAGCTTCATTAATAAGCATGGTTAAAATGCGATCGAAGATCTTTGTGCCTAATTCTTTGTCTTTTGTGGGCTCTTTTTTTTGAGCTCCTTCACGGTAGTCATAAAACCCGCGGCCAGATTTTCGACCCAGCCAGCCAGCTTCCACCATTCGTTTTTGGGCGAATGAAGGCTTGAAGCGCGGATCGTAATAAAAAGCTTCAAATACCGTGCTGGTGACTTCATAATTCACATCATGACCGATAAGGTCCATCAGTTCAAAAGGTCCCATTCGGAACCCACCGATCTCTTTCATGGCCCAGTCGATGGTGGCAGCATCGGCAATTCCTTCTTCATAAATACGGAGGGCTTCCCCATAAAAAGGTCGCGCCACACGGTTCACAACAAATCCTGGTGTATCTTTGCCTGAAACGGTGATCTTGTCCCAGCTTTTGATGAATTCCCTGGTTGATTTGAAAACCTCATCATCAGTGGCAATTCCGGGAATGACCTCAACGAGTTTCATCAGTGGAGCAGGATTGAAAAAGTGGACGCCTAAAAATCTTCCCGGCTTTTTTAGTGCAGATGAGATTGCGGCAATGGACAGGGAAGAGGTGTTGGATGCGAGCACGCAATCTTTGGAAACAATGCCTTCCAATCGGGCAAAAGTATCTTTTTTGACATCCAGGTCTTCAACGATAGCTTCTATCACAAACCCGCATTCTCCAAAACTTGTGATGTTATCCACAAAATCGATGCGGTTTAGGATTCCGTCTATTTCATCTTGTGTCATTCGCTCTTTTTCAACCTGACGGGCAAGGATGCTCTCCAGGCCTGCTTTGGATTTTTCGAGTTGTTGCGGGTAGGCATCATACAAATACACATGGTGACCTTGGGTAGCTGCAACCTGAGCAATTCCTGTTCCCATGGTTCCGGCGCCGATCACGCCGATCTTAGCTTCATTAGATATCATAGAATTTCTTTATTTAGCGTCTGAAAAATCGCTTCCAAGATAAGGAATCTGAGGCGGAATGCGTTGTAAATTGAGCTTAATTTTTAGACTTGATAATCATTCTGTAAAAAGATATCATAATGATATCAAATAATAAATCAGGAGAAAATATGCCTGACGTTTTAGTTCGAAATATTGATGAAAAAACGCTTAATAACTGGAAGAAGAGAGCAAAGAGGAACAACCGTTCGCTACAAGCGGAATTAAAAGAAACCATTGAGGCTTTGGGAAAAGTCGATATAGAGGAAACCCGTAATATGGTTCGGGAAGAACTGACTAAATATCGTGCTGAAGGTCGAATGTTTTCCAATAGCGTGGATGATATACGGGAAATCCGGGATCGATGAGCATTGTTCTTGATGCTTCTATTGCTGCAAAGTGGATTTTCTTAGAAGAAGATTCGGATAAAGCTGAACAATTGTTGAAAGATCATTCAGGCTTTCTTGTACCTGATCTTTTTTATGTGGAGATGGATTCCATCATAGGCAAAAAAGTGAGAAGAAGAGAGTTGGAAGCCTCAGATGCTCACCGTAAACGAGATCAGGTGCAACGTATAGCAGCAGATGTAGTATATCATCAAACGTTGGCAAAATTAGCTTTTGATATATCTGTTTCACTGCCTGTTACAATGTATGATGCCTTATATCTTGCATTAGCCATGGATAATCAAACAATAATGTGGACAGCAGATAACCGATTAGTACGAGGGCTTTCAAACACTGTTTTATCCAAACATGTGGAAAATCCGTTGGAAAAAGATTAATTCGCAATCCTGCCCAAATGCGTATGCTTGAAGTCATCGGGGAATTTGAGTCCGTAGCCAAAAATACGGTCAAAAGAGGTATGGGCGAGAAATATAATTCCTATTGCCATCACCGATTCAACTTCCGCAAAATAACCAACTAATATCAGTCCGATCATCAAGCCTTTGTGATGAAAGAGGTTGTAGATCCATGAACCGATATTTGTGTTAATTAGGTAGGCAGCAAATGAGATATCAGGTAGGAAGAAGAGTAGGGCAAAGATCCACCAGCTGTAAGAAGTGGCTAATCCAAATAGAATTACGGAACCGGTGAAGAGTGCGAGTTCTTCAAGATTGAGAAGGAGTTTTAGGTGTTTACTAAGTTCAATATTCATAATGAAGAGAGTTGTTGTTAGCGAAAAAGGGTAGATCACAGAATACGCAGACTTCACTGATTAGTTGGAGAAAATCGAGTAGATAAATCAGTGAAAACCTTTAATCAGTGTAATCTGTGATCCTATTGACCTTTGAACTCCGGCTTTCGCTTCTCTAAAAAGGCTTGAACCCCTTCATTATAATCGTGAGTCTCGCCCGCTTCGGCCTGGAGTTTGGCTTCCAGCTGCATCTGCTCTTCCAGCGAGTTGGAAAATCCGGCGTTGAATCCGCGTTTGGTGAGGCCAAATCCACGGGTGGGCATCTTGGCAAGTTTGGAAGCGATCGCTTCAGCTTCCTGCATAAAAGAATCGGCAGGATAAGATTTCCAGATCATCCCCATATCCACGGCTTCACGGGCAGAGACTTTTTCTCCGAGAAACGTGAGGGCAGTTGCTTTAGCTAAACCAACCAATCGGGGTAAAATGTAGGTTCCGCCGCTATCCGGGATCAACCCAATTTGGGAAAAGGATTGAATGAATTTGGCTTCTTCGCTGGCAATTACGATGTCGCAGGCGAGAGCGATGTTGGCTCCGGCTCCTGCTGCAGTTCCGTTTACCGCACAAATCACCGGTTTCTCTAATTCCCGAATTCCTTTAATGATAGGAATGTAGGTATGATGAACAATTTCACTGAGGTCCCGATCCGGATCATTGGAAACTTCGGTGGCTTCGGCAAGATCCTGTCCGGCGCAAAAAGCACGACCGTTTCCGGTAAGCAAAACACAACGAATATCATCATTCGATTCAGCCTCCATCAGCGCTTCTTTCATTTGGCTGCCCATCTCAAAGTTAAAGCTGTTGAGCTTATCGGGGCGGTTTAGGGTGATGGTAAAAACGCCATTAGTTAGGTCAGTATTAATCACAGATTTGAGGTTTTTTATCAATTTTAGAAGGATCAAAGATTGTCAATGAAAATACAAAAAGCTTGATTCTACTATTGTATAAAACTTATTACAACAGTTTTTTCAAGTAAAAAGCTGTTATTAAATATTTTACTAATAAATTTGGAAAAGCTATTTTTTTTTTTGCTATTTACTGGCTAAGTAATTAAAAAATCGGGGAATATGATTATCAAAGATTTTGTAAAATGGGTCTTATTACTTTCACTAATTAGTTCGGGAATACTAAAGCTGGTAAATCCTACTTTTTTCCTACCATACTTTAGCGAAATGCCTATTACATCTGAATTTTCAGTTTACTTTTCTGTGCTATTCTTTTCTGCCTTTCAAATTATCATTGTAATAGTAGCATTAATACCGAGACTATCGGAAAAAGCCTTTAAGTTAATATGTATTGTATTTGCAACTTTAAGCATTTGGACTGTATATGCAATCTTAGTTGGGGCAGAAGTATCTAATGATTGTTTGAGAGATATGGTCAAAGATCAAAATTTTAAAGTATTAGCAGTAAAGAATATTGGTATAACACTAAGTTCCTTTTATTTAATGTTTGCCAATAAGGTCAATAACAATAACAAAACTATAGAAAGATGAGAACTCAAAAAACATATATAAAAAAGGTGGGTACATTTTTTGGAGCATTACTTTTAGTCACTTTTTTAAGTATTAGTACTGTAACGGGAATATCCACAAATGCTAATGCTACAAGTACAAATCTGAATACAAGTGAAGCAATAGTTAATCCAGAGCCTGATTGTGTTTGTGCTGAAAGAAAAGGATGGTTATTTGGCAAATGTAAAGGGCTGACAGTTCGTGTATGTGAAGGTGATCTTGGCTGCGATGAAACGTGTGGTGATTAAACTATAATAAAGTTAAAGAGTGATCTTAAAAAGATCACTCTTTCTTTATAGATGTAAATATTTAGAAAAATGGGTACACGCATAAAAACTTTTTTTTTCACATTTTTAATTTCTGTGTTTCTGATTGGAGAAACTTCAGCCCAAATTGGGGAGATGATTTATAATCCATACAATCTATGGTTGGCTGGAGATGGAGAGATCGTAATTAATGATATAGCTGATGAAAAGCGGACGATAAAACTTTTCGAATTCTCAAGTGAATTATTAAAGGGATCGATAAGGAGTGGCCGTGGGCCGGGTGAAGTTAGTCCAAGTTACTATAAGCGGAGTACTACATTCTCGAATGGGGATTTTTTACTATGGGATGCTGGGCGAAAGAGACTGATGCGGTATTCTTCAGATTTAAAATATAAAACTGATGTAAGAGGAGATGCGACAATCGGAAGTAGTTACCAGGCTGGATTAATAAATGATAGCACTCTTCTTACCGTTGATTTTTCGGAAGAAGTTTTTAAAGCTTGGAGGATAAAGAATAACAAAATAAGTGAGGGTTCTTTGTTATGGGCGGTAAATAGAAATGAGCAAAAAGAACTTCTACCACTTGCTAATTTCACGCTACTACAAACATTGTTTTATGACAACTATGATGGGATGCTATATGTGACATTTGAGTTTTCTTCAATGATTATTGGAATAAACGAAGATGGAATAGTTTTTATTAATGATGAGCCTGCTAAAATCCCATTACCTCCTGTTGATCCTGAATCTGAGAAAAGTGGGAGATATAGCCTGCCGGTAATGGGGAAACATCCAGAAGGAGCAAGAGATATTGCCGCCAATGACAAGTTTGTATATGTTCTACTAAATGGTGAAACTATTTCCAAGTTTCAACAAATGAAATACATGGTGAATTTTGAGGCTCTTATTGAGAAAACAAACCATGCAAAAAGGCTGTTGATTTATAACAGGTTTACCGGAGACTTTCTGAAAGAGATTGAACTACCTATACCTTCGAAACAAGCCAAAATTTCGGATGATTTTGTATATCTACTACACACTTTAGGAGAGGGGCCAGTTGTTAAGCGGTATAAGCTGTCGGAACTTCATTAAATCAGTGAAATCTTAGTCATCCTTAACTCTGCAGTCAAATACACTTAAAATGCTCGAAAGGTTGATCGCATCCATTACAATAGTACTGCGATTTACAGGCTGTTGAACCAAACTGACTTACTAACTCGGTCTCAAAAGAATCACAATAGGGGCAGGGGACGATTTTGGTGCTGGAAAGACTCTTCAGGAAATCAACACCTTCATCTTCGGTTTTCTCGGGTGGAGCGATACCATAATCCTTGAGTTTCACTTTGGCTTCATCGGTCATCCAATCGGTCGTCCAGGTTTCAGAGAAGTCGAGCTTTACGTCAAATTCCCCAACGGCTTTTTCTACCATTTTTTCCCGAACGGATTTTTCAATAGCATTCATGGCCGGACAACCGGAATAGGTTGGGGTGATCTTGATCAGAACTTTACCCTGTTCATCGATCTCCACCTTACGAGCTATTCCCATCTCCACGATATTCAAGACAGGAATCTCAGGGTCCATCACCTCATCAAGGTAGTCCCAGATCTGATCTTCAGTATGTAATTGAAGGGTTGTCATTATTAGTTTGGCTGAGAAATTAATCGTTAGCAAAGTAAGTCTCCCCTTAAGGGGAGTACGGCTTTAGCCGGGAGGGGTGTTGTAACCAAGGGAATTTGAGTTTGATTCAAGCAATATACTCCTTGGTGCCAACAGCCTCCGCCTCTCTCGATTACTTCGGGATCGGCACCTCCCTCAAGGGAGGACTATTTTTTAGTTTAAACTATGAAAATCTATTTCCACTCCGCATCAGGATATGACCTGCGCAAAAACTGCATCTGCGCCAATAGATGTCCCAGGTGCTCAGTGTGAATTCCTTTGCGACTTCCACTCATCATGAATTGATCCCAATCCGGAACGGTGAGTGTCGCTTCTGTTAACGTATCTTCCACTAATTTCTTCCATTCTTTTTTGAATTCGGAGGAATCTACGCCCAAGCCTTCCTTGATCATAAATTCATCCACTTCATCCATATAAAAGAGCTCGCCAATGTACATCCAAAGCTCATCGAAAGACTCTTGAATGCGTTCGTGACTTTCTTCGGTTCCATCACCCAAACGTAAAACCCATTCTCTGGAATGTCGAAGGTGATACTTGATCTCCTTCAGGTGCTTATTCATCATTCCGGCAAACTGCTCGTCATTGGCATCTTTCAGTCGTTCGTATTGAAAATAACTGAATGCACTGAATAAAAACTGCCGGGCGATGGTAAATCCGAAATCACCTTTGGGAAGTTCGCAAAGCTGAAGGTTGGTGAACTCGCGGTCATCCCGAAAGTACGCGAAATAGTCTTCATCGTGGCCTTCATCTTCGATCTCGGCAGCATATTCATACAGCGCTGTGGCATGACCGATAAGATCCAAGGCCATATTAGCCATGGCAAGATCTTCTTCAAGCTGAGGTCCGTGCCCACACCATTCTGACATTCGCTGTCCGAGGATGAGGCGATCATCAGCCAATCTGAGCAGATAGGCCAGGAAGGCTTCTTGTTTCGTCAATTCTTTGGTTTCAGTAGTCATTCTTGTAAGTAATTACTTTTAGTTAATCGTTATTTGTGAAATGGTTATTTGGGTTGATCCCAATCAGGAATAACCATTAACCAATAACTAAGACCTCTTCTTAACGGCCCGTGGAACGCTGTAAAATTGGGGATGTCGGTAGGGCTTGTCGTTGGCGGGATCAAAAAATGGTCCCATATCTTCGGGAGTAGAAGCGGTAATGTGTTTTGATTTTACCACCCAAATGCTCACGCCTTCATTTCTACGAGCGTAAGTGTCTCTCGCATTTTGGAGCGCCATCTCTTTATCCGCAGCGTGGACGCTTCCGGCATGTTCGTGAGGTTTTCCTGATTTCGGTTGTGTGAAAACCTCCCAGAGAGGCCAGTTGTCGTTGTTATTGTCAGTCATGAATGTTTTGTCGATTTATGAATTTGATTTCGAGTCCAACACTGTCCTCTCTCTGGATTTCAGTGGAACTGAATCCTGTCTCTCTCCAAAGAGTGATAGGTTCTTGCTCATGTTAAGGTCTTTGACCAGGAAAAAATTTAAAAATTGGCAAGAACCTGTGTCCCTCTGGAGGGACAGAAAGAACGGCTTGTCGTTACTTTCGGGGAGGACAGTCAGCACTACGATGCTTTTTCCTGCTGTAATTTCTTCTTCCGGGCATAAGCGTTTGCCGCTTCGCGAACCCACTCGCCATTTTCATGAGCAGCACGTCGGTCTTTTATCCGTTTGCGGTTCATCACTCCATTGCCTTTTACTACGTTCCAGAATTCGTCCCATGGAATATCACCGAAGTCCCAATGACCTGTTTCCTCATTATATTCCAGATCAGGATCTGGGAGTTCCATGCCAATTGCTTCGGCTTCCATCACCATACGATCCACAAAATGCTGACGAAGTTCGTCGTTGGTTTTCAATTTCACTTGCCATTTGATGAGCTCGGCGCTGTTTGGAGAATCGGAATCGTGCGGACCGAACATCATCAGGCTTGGCCACCACCATCGATTGACAGAATCCTGCGCCATCTTTTGCTGCTCGGGTGTTCCGTCAGCCATCTTAGCGAGCATCTCATATCCCTGTTTTTTGTGGAAGCTTTCTTCTTTACAGATTCGGACATTTGCTCGTGAATATGGTCCATAGGAAGAACGGGCCAGCATGGTTTGATTTACAATAGCGGCTCCATCCACCAGCCAGCCAATTGCACAAATATCAGCATAGGTCATAGTTGGATAATTGAAAATGCTGGAATACTTGGCGCTTCCGTACAGATATTGGTCTACCAGTTCGCTACGGTCAATGCCCAGCGTTTCGGTGGCGCTGTATAAATAAAGTCCGTGTCCGGCTTCATCCTGAACTTTGGCCAGGAGCACTAATTTTCTTTTCAGGGATGGAGCCCGTTCGATCCAGTTGCCTTCTGGTAGCATTCCCACGATCTCGGAATGGGCATGCTGACTCATCATCCGAATGAGTTGCTGCCGATACCGTTCGGGCATCCAGTCTTTGGGTTCGATCTTTTCTCCCGCATCAATGCGAGCTTGAAATTCGTCTAGCTTTTCTTGGTTTTCCATGGTGATGAATATACGGTTTTTTGGAAGCGCTTTTCAGTCTCTTTAACAGGAATTTAAAAAGAGTAGTTCGGGAATTGAAATATAAAGTTATTTGAAGGTAGTATCCCATATTTAATGATCTCCCACAATCACTTTTCGACCTCGTTGCGAAGGTCCATCTTCGCAATGCAGTCAGGAAACTCCAGTTTCCCGTGGCATGTAATGAGTCTGCCACCCCGAATACTGTTTCACTAGAAGCTGGAGCTTCCGGGAGAGGGTTACGCAGCCAGAGCTGCATAACCATGATGACTTTTCCAAAAAATTTGTAAGGAATCCCATTGTCATCGCTCTTACTATAAAAAAGACAATGGGAAGAAGCCGTTACAAACAACACGAAACATGGTATCCTTATTTGCTTACCAGCAGTTTTGTTCATGGATTGCCGCTATTTTCAAAACCGGAAATAGCACGATACGTTATTGAAGCAATAAAGTATCATCAGTCTCAAAGCGGACTTAAAGTATATGCCTGGTGCATCGTGGAAAATCACTTTCATCTGATTGCTGAGCACGAAGATCTAAAGACATGTATGCAAAGCATTAAATCATATACGGCCAGACAAATTCTGGATCTTCTGAAATCAAAGAATAATCTGTTTTATTTAAAACAGTTGGCATTTTCACGAAAAAGAGGCAAGAAAGAGTCTGTTTATCAAGTGTGGCAGGAGGGCTATCATCCCAAGCAAATTTCTAAGGAAAAGATGTTGTATCAGAAGGTCAATTACGTTCACTTTAATCTGGTTAAACGAGGATATGTGGATAAACCGGAAGATTGGCGATATTCATCAGCGCGGGATTATTTGGGAGGAAGTGGGTTAATAGATATCCATAGAATTATTTGAGGGGAAGCTAGAGCTTCTAGGACTGCATTACGAAGCTGGAGCTTCGTAACGAGTTAAACAACGAAGACAAATCCCAGGGTGCGTGTTTTCTAAAAGCATTGAACCTCAGATGTTTACACTATGGAAGCGCTTTTTTATTTTGTATTTTCAAGAGTGAATCATTCAAAATAAACAAGTGTGGATATGGCTAATCAACAGGAAACCCTCGAGCGACCCGTAGAAGAAAAATTTGATGATCATCTTGGCCTTCAGGATGTAGATTATGTAGAACATTATGTGAACAACGCCAAGCAGGCAGCGCATTTCTACATCACGGCTTTTGGGTTTGAATTGAAAGGATACTCCGGACTGGAAACCGGCATTCGTGATCGGACTTCTTATTATTTAGAACAAGGAAATATTCGGTTTGTACTTTCAGCTCCGTTGAACAGTGATTCTCCTATCGCAAAGTTTATTCACAAACACGGGGACGGGGTGAAAGACATTGCTATGCATGTGGAAGATGTGGACCGTGCCTATAACGAATCGGTAAAGCGAGGAGCTGAACCGGTGCTGGAACCACATGACCTGAAAGATGAAAACGGCACTATCCGCAAAGCCGCCATCAAAACATATGGAGATGTCATTCACTCTTTCATCGACCGCTCCAGGTATAACGGGTTGTTCATGCCGGGATTTAAAGCCAAAGAAAGTCTGATCAAAACAGAAGATGTTGGACTTCAGTTTGTGGATCACTGTGTGGGAAATGTGGAACTCGGTCGAATGAACGACTGGGTGGATTTCTACCGTGATGTGCTCGGTTTCACCCAATACATCAGCTTTGACGACAAAGACATTTCCACGGAATATTCTGCTTTAATGAGCCGGGTGATGGCTGGTGGACGCGGGATGATCAAATTCCCGATCAACGAGCCGGCCGATGGAAAGAAAAAATCCCAAATTGAAGAATATCTTGATTTCTTTGAAGGTCCCGGCGTACAACATGTAGCCATGTTGACCGGCGATATCATCGATACGGTAACGAAGCTGCGAGATCGTGGTGTTGAGTTCCTGAAAGTTCCTACCACTTATTACGAGGAACTGGAAGACCGGGTCGGAAAGATCGACGAACCCATCGACAAGCTGTCGGAACTGGGGATTTTGGTAGATCGTGATGATGAAGGATATCTGTTGCAGATCTTCACCAAGCCTGTAGTAGATCGCCCGACGTTATTTTATGAGATCATTCAGCGCAAAGGTGCCCGCGGTTTTGGGAAAGGAAATTTCAAAGCCCTTTTCGAAGCCATCGAACGCGAACAAGACGCTCGGGGAAATTTGTAAATTTTAAATGCTCAATGTTTAAATGTTAAATGAGGAACGAGCCATTTAACATTTAAGAATTCAAAATTTAACATTATGTATTACCACGCATTAGGGAAGATTCCGCATAAACGTCATACTATATTTCGTCGGCCGGATGGTGAATTATATACTGAGGAATTGTTCGGAGCAGAGGGATTTCACGGGAATAGCTCCCTGTTGTATCATCATCATATGCCCACGCGGGTAAAGAAGATCGAGGAAGGGGCACAGATCAACATCAAGAAAGCAGATGAAAAAACACTGCGACATCGATTGCTGAAAACCAAAGATATACCGGCAGGTGGAGATCCCATCACCGGGCGCAAAGTGCTGATGTTCAATAATGACATTCAGATCGGAGTAGCCCGGCCAACCGGCAACATGGATTATTTCTACCGAAATGGCGAGCACGATGAGCTGCTTTTTATCCATGAGGGGGAAGGACACATTCAATCCGTATTTGGTCGACTCGATTTTGGCTGGGGCGACTATATTTTCCTTCCACGAGGTACAACGTATCAGATGAATTTTGAAACGGATGAAAACCGGTTTCTGATCGCGGAATCAACCGGTCCCATAGAATTCCCGAAACGCTACCTGTCTGAAATGGGACAGTTCATGGAGAACTCGCCGTTTTGTGAACGGGATTTTCGTTTGCCTTCCGAGCAGCTTTTCCATCCTGAGGAAGGAGATTTTGAAGTGAGAATAAAAAAGGGAGGTCGGTTCCACCATTACACTTTCGATCATCATCCCTGCGATGTGGTTGGTTGGGATGGATATCTGTATCCGTGGATCTTCAACATTCGGGATTTTGAGCCCATCACCGGACGTATTCATCAGCCGCCACCGGTGCATCAAACGTTCCGGGGACATAATTACGTGGTGTGCAGTTTCTGTCCGCGTAAGTTCGATTATCACCCCGAATCCATTCCAGCGCCCTATAATCATTCGAATGTAGATTCCGATGAGATGATCTATTATGTGGAAGGGGATTTTATGAGCCGAAAAGGAATTGGCTATGCGGATATCACGCTCCATCCCGGCGGCATTCCCCACGGACCTCAACCCGGCAAAGCCGAAGCGAGTATCGGCGCCGAAGAAACGGATGAATATGCCGTCATGATCGACACCTTCCACCCGATGTACGTCACCGAAGAAGCGATGCGGTTGGATGATCCGAGTTATCCATTTTCCTGGCTGGAGGATTAAGAATAGTAGGTGTTAGGTTTTAGGTGCGAGGTTTTAGGGGTATAGTGGAGGGTAGTTTACTTTTTGAGTAAGGTGTGGAGCATTTTCTGGACTTCATCATTAAAGCTTATGGCTGCTGTTAGAAATTTTGCTTCTATGATTTTATTCTGTTCCAGCATCAATAGTTGAGTTTCAAGTTCAAAGCGTGAGCCTAATGAAATTCTTAAAAAGCGCATAAAGTCTTTTCGGCTATCCCTGCTGCTACCTTCAGCTATATTCGAAGGAATAGATATTGAAGCCCTTACCATCTGATCTCTGTATGTAAATCGTTCTACTTTAGGAAGTTTTGCAACAACATTATGAGTCTCAGAAACAAGTTCCATACTCCGTTGCCATACAATCAGTTTTTTGAAATTCTTCATTTTATGGGATTGAGTTAGGATTACATTCTAATTGTAAGAGCGATTAAAACCCTACTCCTTACAGAAAAAATTATCGCTTCTGACTTTGTAAAACTAAAACCTCGCCTCTAACACCTAACACCTTGAACCTTATCCCATTCCTATCCATATTCCGCCATCCAATTCTAATCTCAAATCTCCGTCATGAGAATAATTCTGTTCACGCTTACTTTATCACTCCTCACTTTATCACTGACCGCACAGACTACTACCAAATACGAGATCTCCTTCGAAAATGCCGTTCATCACGAAGCAGAGATCAGCGTAACCTATACCAATCTAGATGATAAGGTGCTGGAAGTTCGAATGAGCCGGACTTCCCCAGGAAGATATGCGCTGCATGAGTTTGCCAAGAATGTGTATGGTGTGAAAGCGACCGATGGGGAGGGTAATGAGCTGGAAGTCACCCGGCCCAATACACACCAGTGGAATGTGAGCGGACACGATGGCACGGTGAAATTTGAATACACGCTGTTTGCCAATCGCGGTGATGGAACGTACTCTCAGGTAGATGAAACTCATGCTCACCTCAACATGCCGGCTACGTTTGCCTGGGCGCGCGATTATGAGCACCGACCTATCGAGATCACTTTTAATGTTCGGGAAGACCTGAACTGGAAAGTAGCGACGCAGCTCAAACCTTTAGATGGAAATACATTTTATGCTCCGGATCTCTATTATTTCTTGGATAGTCCGGTTGAAATTGCAGACTTCTTTGAACGATCCGAGAAGGTGGGAGATCAAACCATAAATATGGCTCTGCATACATCTGCCACAGATGATGAAGTTGATGAATATTTTGAAAAAGTGATGGCCATTGTGAATGCGCAGGTTGAAGTCTTCGGGGAGTTACCGGAGCTGGATTATGGCGAGTATGTATTTCTGAATTGTTTCATGCCCAATGCCAGTGGCGATGGAATGGAGCATCGAAATTCTACCATCGTAACCAACTCCAAACCCTTGGATGAGCCACTTGCTGAAACAAGTATAGGGACCATTTCACATGAATTCGTACATACCTGGAATGTAGAGCGAATCCGTCCGGCAAGTCTTGAGCCATTCAATTTTGAGGAAGCCAACATGAGTGGCGAGCTTTGGTTTGCAGAGGGATTTACGAGTTACTATACCGGATTGATCTTGGCAAGAGCCGGAGTCCGCACCGAGCAGGAGTATATTGAAGGCTTGGCGGGCGGACTCAATTATGTTTTCAATCACCCCGGGCGACAGTTTTTTAGTCCGGTTGAAATGAGCTATCAGGCGCCTTTTGTGGATGCGGCCACTTCAGTAGATCCTCAAAACAAAGAAAACACTTTCATATCCTACTACAGCTATGGAAGCGTTTTGGGCCTGGCCCTTGATCTTTCTCTCCGAAATCTGGATGGAGATAAAAATCTGGATGACTTCATGAAATTGATGTGGCAGGAATTCGGGAAACCGGAAGTACCTTATACCAACCGAGATATTGAAACTACTTTAGGTGAATATGCCGGAAAAGAATTCGCCTCCGATTTTTTCAACAAGTATATCTACGATAGCCAAATGCCGGATTATGTAACTTTGCTTGCCAGTGTTGGGGTGAATTTTGGGAAAGCCAATCCCGGCAAAGCAGTACTGGGGACTAATATTCGAATCGAAGACGGAGTTGGGGTTTTGAGATCGAATGCCATCAAAGGCTCACCTATTTATGAGGCTGGAATTGAGTCTACCGATGAGATCATTTCCGTTGCTGGAACTAAGCTCAGTTCAATATCTGAGGTAGAAGATATCTTGCGTGATTATGAACCGGGTGAGGAAATTGAGATCACTTTCCACCGGTGGAATGAAGAGAAAACGGTTCGGGTGACATTGGCCGAGGATCCGTCCTTCAAGACAGACATGAACAGTGGGGCTGATGATGCTCAGCGAGAAAAAAGAAGTGCCTGGTTGAATTAGGAAGCAGGAGCTTCCACTCGGGCGTTCCCAAGCTGGAGCTTGGGAACGAGTAACGTACTCGAAATAACGTGGTGACGACGCAGAGCAATCGGCACCAGTTCAAAACCTGACAGCTGAAGTCTGTAAGCTGAGAGCTACTACCTCTATGGATTATCAAAGTCATCTTCACTGATCGGTTCTCCACCGGCTTCAGCCAGGCTTCGGATCTTGATACCGGCATAGGCGTAGAAGATCGTCATGAACGGACTGATCAGGTTGAAGAAGGCAAAGGGGAGATAAGCAAATGTAGCCACTCCCAATACGCTGGCATGATAAGCTCCGCAGGTGTTCCAGGGAACGAGTACGGAAGTTACGGTACCGGAATCTTCGAGTGTACGACTTAGGTTTTCAGGTGCGAGGTCTTTCTCCGCATAGGTGTCGGTGTACATTCGTCCCGGCACCACAATTGCTAAATACTGATCAGAGGCAGTTACGTTGAAGAATACACAAGTTCCTACCGTAGAGGCGATCAGGGAACCGGTGGAGTTCACCATAGAGATCACTGCTTCGGCAATGCGTTTGAGCATGCCACTTGCTTCCATTACCCCGCCAAAGATCATAGCTGAGATAATGAGCCAAACAGTGCCCAGCATTCCATACATGCCGCTGGCACTAAGCAAGTCATCAACGATGGTGTTGCCGGTAACGATGCTGATATCACCATACAAAGACATCATCACCCCAACATACATGGACTCCCACGAAGCTTCCTCATATCCTGAAACACCGTGAACTACGTCGGGTTGAAAGATGAGAGCAAACAGGCCTCCAAGTAATGCGCCTGCCAGGATAGAAGGTATAGCAGGTATCTTTTTTACGATCAAAACTACGACCAGTACCGGGACGATAAATAACCACCCGTTGATGTTGAAAGCTCCGTCAATGGCTGCCAGGATCTGATCGGTATCCATGGGTTGAGCATCGCCGCCGTACATAAATCCAAGGATCAAAAAGAGCACCAGCGAGATGGAGATGGAAGGAACGGTGGTGTAGGCCATATATCGAATGTGTGTGAAAAGGTCGGTGCCTACCATGGCCGGGGCCAGGTTGGTGGTGTCGGACAATGGCGACATCTTATCCCCGAAATAAGCGCCTGAAATAATGGCTCCGGCTACCATGCCAGGATTCAGTCCCAGCGCCGTTCCAATACCCACGAGTGCAATACCAACAGTTGCAGCTGTAGTCCACGAAGAACCGGTAGCTACGGCTACAATGGCACAAACTATACAGGCAGCGAAGAGGAAAATGGTGGGGTTTAGAACCATCAGTCCGTAATAGATCATAGCGGGAACAATTCCACTGAGCAGCCAGGTTCCTGCGAGCGAACCGATCAGCAATAAAATGATAATGGAAGACATAGCCGAGCCGATACTTTTCACGATACCATTTCGGATCGTTTTCCAGTTAAACCCAAGTTGAAGAGCTACCAAACTGGCAACTCCGGCTGATAACATCAGGATGATCTGGTTAGAGCCGGCGAGGGAGGCATCGCCAAAAATGCGCACGTTTATGAACAATGCAATGATCAAAAATATAATGGGAACAAAAGCCTGAAAGAGCGAAGGTTTGGTATGTTGGTACGTCATATATGCCTTTAATTGAACTAAACGGCGGTTAAGATAGTGATAAACTTATTGGGCGCCTATTTAACGAAATATTCGATAAAAATTAAGTGGAGAAGTTAAAATGTTGTTCGCCTTTAATGTTGGTAGTTCCGGGGATAAACCGGCGTTCAGTGAAGTCAATGTTTCCGGCCTTATCAATTAGAAGTAGGGTGGAGCAGCGGGAACCATAATTTTCGGTTTTGATGAAGATGGAAGACACCGCTTTTTCCATTTCAGGCTCAAGTCCGGTTGAAGGCAGTTCCTGTTCCGGAGCTTTTTGTTCATCAAGCAGTAGATCGAAGAGCGCCTCTTTGTTGAGATCTTTATCTGATATGATCTCACCCAGTTCTTTTTTTGCTTTAGTGAGTTTCATCCAGGGAGTATCCAGCGAAGCATTACTTAGTCCGTGAATGCCGGGTTCAACCGGGTTGATGGTGCCCTCTTCATTCAGCATGTGATAGAGGCCTTCAGCATCTCCCAAAAGCAGATTGAAACCGTTATATTTTTGGGCATCAGGTTTGATTGAATTGAGATACTGCAATGCGGTTTGGTCTGATTTCAGGTAATTCATCACCAACTCACCCCGTGTGGGCGGATCTTCCTTAACGGCCTCCATATCCCGGTAGTTGGTCAAAGCTCCCCAGCGGCCATCTTTATGAACACCCAGCCAGTTTCCTTCACCGGTCAGGTCTTTTCCCGCTAAAATTTCCGGTTGACCTTCTTCGGTCCAGAATTGTGCTTTCTGTGTCGGGCGGGCATAGAATTCATCCCGGTTTCCGGCTAAGATGAGGTCGTAACGGGGATGAACTTTGTAGGCAAAGGTGATCAGGCACATAAATTCAGATTATTCAATTTCGATGTTTCCAAGAAACTAAGCATATTCATGAAACCTAACGGATATTTTTCGTACTACTACTCATGCAACATAGAAAACAACTCTTTAGGGAATTACTGATCATACTGCTGGGGCTGATAGGGCTCGGGTGGTTTTTTGTCTCGTTTTTAACGTTTCATCCCTTTTCTGTTCAGCAAAATAACTTAACAGAAGATGAAGTGGTCCAAAAAGCAGATTCAGTCCTTCAAAGCTGGCAGTTCGAATCGGTAGATCTGATGGGCGGGGTGAATTTAGAACCGGCACATTCTTTTTCAGATTCACTTCAAAGAAAATGGGGAGCAAAGAAATTTCAGAAACAGATTGAGCAGAAGAAATTTTTATCAGACTTGCCATTGCTCCGCTGGGAAGTGACGAGCACAAACAGTCCCGATTGGGAAGAGTCTGCCCGGGTTCTCATTCAGTTTGATCAGGAGGGGGAGGTAGCGGGGTTTTCAGCAAATGCAGAATTCTTAAACCAACAGCGTCCTTCTAACCGAGTAGCTGTTCGTTCAATCTTTGAAGCTAACTTTGGCAGCTATAACCGCGGTTTGGAAGATTCCCTCATAAGTGGATTGACCGATTATCAGCATTTATCGGATGGGGTGCAGGACCGTGGACGAGAGCAAAGTATCCTGAATCGCTTACGAAACTTACGGGGTGAGAACGATGCGCGATATTACTCTATGGATAACATCCACAATCTGGCCCGGTTTTACCTGGACCGAACGCTGTGGAGAGACTTTGACCTCCGCCAGGATTCCATTAGCATTATGGATGAAGGAGGTATTCGTTTTGCCCGCACATGGTGGAATGTGGAAGATCCTGATACGGAAACTTCTGTTGAAATTACGGTTGATGTCCTCCCCGCCGGCTCGCTGAAAGCCCTGGAATACACATTGGCTCCGGAGAGTACGGAATCAGTGACAGGTATTGAGGATATAATTTCAACCATCTCGCTATTCGTTATTGTATTGTTTTCCCTGTGGCTGTTATTTGTATTCTACCTGCGTATAAAAGCCCATGCCATCGATACGCGGCCTGCCATGATCATAGCCGTGATCGCCGGTTTTATTGTACCGGGATTTTGGATACTGCAGTTTGCAAATGATTTCGGCCTTGACTACTCCAACATCGAGACTAGTCAGTTGATGAACGGCGCCATGTTTATTGCGGTGATGGGAGCCATAAGTGCGGTTGGATTTTTTGTGTTAACCGCTGTCAGTGATTCCATCACCCGGCAGTACTGGCCCGAGAAATTAAAAACCTGGGATCTTGTACGTCGTGGATTGTTTAAAAATAAACCGGTGGGCTGGGGACTCATTCAATCTATAGGAGTCGGAGGTATACTGGCAGGTATACTTGGTATCTCCATTTATTTTATTCCGGGAAGTTATATACCGTCCGGTAACGGCTTTATTGCCAACGAATTTGTGCTGCCTTCCATTGCCAACCTTATGGTCTCTTCCATGATGGTGCTGCTGATCATGGTTCCTGTTTTTCTGATCGTCGGGAATCAGATCAAAGGCCTGACCGAAAAGAAATGGATCATCCCTGTTTTAGCGGCTGTTATTTTTGGGGTGATCGATGTGTTGCCTTTTGCTATGGAGCCAGCCATCATTGACAGAGTCACCAAAGCGGTGATCGGCTTCGCTCTTGGCTACTTCTATCTGCGATACGATATTTTACCTGTTGTATTCGGGTTTTTCTTGTTCATGAATCTGCTTACAACCTCCAAAGGATGGGTCTTGGAAGGTTCTCCCGATGCCAACACCTTCTGGATGTTTGTTCTTTTCATGACCTCACTATGTATGATAGGCATATATTTTATAGTGAAGGGAACCGAGCGTAACGAACTTCCCGAGTACGTTCCATCCTACATCGAAGACCAGGCCAAAGAGCAACGGGTGAAGCAGGAGCTTGCAATTGCCCGAGCGGTACAGCAAACCTTTTTACCTTCCAAGATCCATCACCTGCCCGGTATTGATATTGCCGGAGTTTGTATTCCTGCACAAGAAACCGGTGGTGATTATTATGACATGATTCCGATTGGTAAACAACGCACCGCTATTGCTATTGGCGATGTGAGCGGGAAAGGTATCAAGGCTTCATTCTATATGACCTTCACTAAAGGTGTTCTGCATAGTTTGAGTGCACTCATTTTATCGCCGGTGGAATTACTGAATCAGCTCAATCGGCTCTTTAATGAAAATGCCACCAGAGGTACCTTTATCTCAATGATATATGGAATTCTTGAAGCCGATAAACGCCAGTTTACCTTTGCCAGGGCTGGGCACAATCCTATGCTGGTCATTAGAGCGAATGGGGACTCTGAATGGTTACAACCCGATGGACTTGGAATTGGCGTTGCCAAAGGGGATAATTTCATCAAATGGACCAAAGAGGCTACGCTGAAATTGAATGAAGGAGATGTGATAATTCTTTACACAGATGGAATCACAGAAATGCTGAATCCCGGCAATCAATTTTATGGAGAGGAAAAGCTGGAGAAATTGGTGAAAGGGGGCCGCGCGGCTTCCTCTGAAGAGATCATGAGTATCATTGTGGACGATGTGAAAGAATTCAAGGGTATTGCCAAACAACACGATGATATGACCCTCGTAATTATCAAAGCGGATGCCTCCGTGAATCAGTAATTTTTGTATTTTACGTTCAAAACTGAAACATCTTGATCCAATAATTTATTTTGAAGGAATCCATCAAAAGTAAAATGGGGCTTAGTCAGTCCATCGAAGATTACCTGAAAGTCATTTATGTGCTTCAGTCTGAGGGCGAAAAGGCAACCACTACCAATATTGCCAACGCACTGGAAGTCTCTTCGGCCTCGGTAACCAACATGCTGAAGAAGCTGGCCAAGATGAATTTACTGGATCATGAATCTTACAAAGGCGCTAAACTTACCAATTCGGGGAAAAAGATCGCGCTTGAGATCTTAAGACATCATCGCCTTCTGGAATTATACCTGAAAGAAGTAATGGGCTATTCCTGGGATCAAGTACATGACGAGGCCGAAAAGCTAGAACATCATATTTCCGAACAATTTGAAGATCGTATTGCAGAACTGCTGAATCATCCTACTCACGATCCCCATGGCGATCCCATTCCCACCAAAGACGGGGTGATGCCGGTTATGGCAAATCTTTCCATCGCCGAAGCAGAAATCGACACGCCCTATATTGTTGGCCGTGTTAAAGATCAGGACCCGGAGCTTCTTCGGTACCTGGAGAAGATCGGCGTGTTGCCCGGCGTAAAGCTCAAAGTTGTGGAAAAAGCTCCTTTCAACGGCCCCATCACCGTCACCCTGGAAGAAGAACAGGAGCAAACTATTGGCAACGCCGTAGCCAGCGAAGTGTATCTGGTGGAAGCTTAGGAACATCCAACCCTCAACAAAGAACATCCAGGGTTGAAGTTGATGTAGAATGACTCGATGAGTCGTTTTTGTTGTTCATGTTTGGGATGCACGAATTGAAATCAATTATTAGAAGTGGAGTTGCCTTCATCCCATCTTATACCCTTAGCAACTACACCCCACGAAATTCAAAATAGGAACAGCTTTTTTGAATTGGTCTCCCCTTGAGGGAGGTGCCGGACTGAGCGAATGCGAAGTCTGGCGGAGGTTGTAAGATGCAGCCAAGGCGAGCAGGTTTTCTTACCAAAGAAGAATAAACTATTAGGGAATAAATTAGACCACCCCATAACAAAAAACCCCGCACACTACACAATGAACGGGGAAGCTACCGATGCTTTAAAAGAATCGATGAGTGAGTGAGACTCTTGTTTATTCTTTCTCCACAGAAGCTTTTTCAGTTTGCGTTTCCTGATCGATCATTGAAACAGGAATATATTTCTTGAATTGTGATTTTACGTTTTCCCAATCTGAAAGAATATATTCGGCTTTGGTTGAACCGGTTTCTTCTTGATAATCTTTTAAGATCGATTTCAGCTTTTGCTCATCTTTTCCGGACAGTTTAACAGTGTCGATATAATCTCTGTTAACTTTACTGCCGGGATCTTCGAACAAGAACAATTCTCCTCCTGTCATTCCGGCACCGATGTTGTTGGAGGTTCCGCCAAGGATAACCACTGTGCCGTTGGTCATGTATTCGCAGGCATGCAATCCGGTTCCTTCCACAACAGCAGTACAACCACTGTTGCGAACGGCGAAACGGTCGCCGGCCTGGCCATTTACATAAAACGTTCCGCCGGTGGCTCCATACAGTGCACAATTTCCGATGAGGGCATTTTCGCTGGGTTCGTAAGTAGCTTCGTTCGGAGGCACAATAACCGTTTTTCCACCCGACATGGATTTACATACCGAGTCGTTGGCTTCCCCGATCAGGCGCACATTCACATTTCCATTTTGGAACACGCCAAAACTTTGACCGGCGCTTCCGGTGAAGGTCAGTGAAATGGTTTTGCTGTACGGATTCTTAAAATCCTTGCCTTCCTTGATCTCCTTCAGCCGCTGCTTGCTCATTTTACGGGAAAGTTCTCCAAACAAAGTAGCCAGGGCAGAACGATCTGTATTATAGATCTCATATTCCTTGCTGATGTCTTCATTCTTGTCGATAGCTTCCGCCAGGTCATTCACAATTTGCTGATTTAGCGGGCTGATAGGATCTGAAAGTCCGGGCAGGTTTTTCTCCTTTTTATAGGAAGGAGCATTCAGGAAATAACTCAGGTCAAAATTCTTTTCCTTGATGAGTTCTTCCCGACCGGGATGCATTTGAAGATATTGGGTTTGCCCAAATACCTCTTCTAGAGAGCTTGCACCCATTTTTGCGAGTTCGCGACGGACATCCTGCGCCAGATATTTCAGGGTATCCACCACATGGTCTTTATGGCCTTTGTACTTGGCTTTGAATTTAGGATCATGCGTGGCGATACCGGTTGGACAGGTGTTTTTCTCACAAATACGAGCCATGATGCAACCTTCAGCGATCAACAGCAATTTACCGAAATCGAATTCCTCAGCCCCTAATATAGAAGCGAGGACAATATCTTTTCCTCGGGAAAGTCCACCATCGGTTCTCAAGATCACATGATCGCGCAGGTCATTTTCTACCAATGCCTGATGAACTTCAGGAAGCCCAATTTCCCAGGGAAGTCCAGCATGCTTCATCGAGCTCAGTGATGCGGCTCCGGTTCCTCCCTCGCCACCGGAAACCTGAATGACATCCGCTCCGGCTTTAGCTACACCCACGGCAATAGTTCCGATGTTTACACCGGATACTAATTTCACACTTACTTTTCCTCCGGGGTGAAGTTGTTTGAGATCATGAATAAGCTGCGCCAGATCTTCGATGCTGTAAATATCGTGCAGGGGAGGAGGAGATATCAGGTCGAAGCCGGGATTGGCAAATCTAGCCCGGGCGATATCCTCAGTAACTTTGATGCCCATCAGCTGACCACCTTCGCCAGGCTTTGCTCCCTGACAAACTTTGATCTGAATTTCATCTCCGGCCACCAGGTACTCGCCTGTTACGCCAAAACGTCCCGAGGCAATTTGCTTGACTGAAGCTGATATTCCTTCTGTAAAATAATAGGGATTTTCGCCACCCTCGCCACTGTTACAGCGGCCGCCAATTTCCTTCATGGCACGGAAAATATCACGCTGAGATTCAGCACTGATAGCTCCAAAAGACATCGCTCCTGAACCAAATTTCGGCAAGATGTGATCAATAGATTTGACATCTTCCACATCTAGCGGTTTATCGGATTTCTTTGTGTCAAGAAGATGTCTAAGTGTGACCGGTTCATCATCGTGGCCGGCTTTCAGGTACTCATCGAACAATTCCATGTCGGTGAGATCCAGTTCCTTATCGCGCACCAATTCGTGAATGGCTTTGGAGCGGGAACTCGTCATAGAGTGTTTTTCACCCGTTTTACCGCGTGCATGTTCTTTGTATTGATAGGTTTTCAGCGGTTTCATTTCGCTGAGGTCTTCATCCCGCAAATGTTGCGTTCGCTCAAGCACCTGCTCGCCTATCTGATCTAGTGTAATTCCACCGATCGGACTTTGAATACCGGGGAAGAAATCCCGGATTACCTGTTTATCTAATCCCACTGCCGAAAACAGCTTGGCGCTTTGATAACTTCTAACCACGGAAATTCCACATTTCGCCATGATCTTGAGCAGCCCCTGCTCCAATGCATGTAAATAGTTCCGTTCTTTGGTATCGGCATCCAGTTTTTTGAGGGCACGATTGTCATCATTTCGGGCAATATCCAGCGCCATATATGGACAAACGGCATAAGCACCAAAGCCGATCATAGCGGCAGCGTGATGGGTGTTCTTAATTTCACCTGAATCGATCACAACCGAAGCATTCAATCGCAATCCCTGTTCATTCAAATTATTTACCACAGAGCGTAGTGCCAGCAGAGAGGGTATGGCAGGATACTCGTATGAAGCATCCCGGTCACTTAAAATAATGATGGAATGGCCTTTTTGAGCCGCTTCAATAGCAGAATCAGCCAGTTCCCGGAGCTTGGCTTTGAAGCCAACCACACCATGCGTTCGCTTGAAGGTCATGGAAAGCCGGACCGGTACGATCTGTTCTTCAGAAAGATCTCCGCCCACAATAGAATGCAGGTAGTCCATTTGCGATAAACTTAAAAACGGGGTCTTTAGCAAGAAAGCCGGTGCCGGGGGAATGAGTTCTTTAGGTTCAAAAATGTTGGGTTTTTTTCCAAGATGCGTCCTGAGATCGGTTACCACTTGCTCACGGATATAATCGAGCGGGGGATTGGTAACCTGTGAAAAATTCTGGTAGAAATGATCAAAAAACGATCGTGGCTCTGTTGAAAGCACCGCAAGTCGGGCAGTATCTCCCATGGAACCCACTGGTTCCTTACCATCCGTTGCCATCGGGTAGATGACTTTTTTTAGCTCCTCATCGGTGTAACTGAAAAGCGGAAGTTTCTCGAGATAAGATTTTTTGGGATCTCCTACTTCTTCCGGTATCGGAGTGAGCCGTGCATCAAATTTAGCATCTTCATTTTCCTTGGAGTGACTTGGATCACGGAAATGTACTTCACCAGTATCTAGATCAAGAGTTACGCCCCGGCCGGCGAATAAGGTTCCTTTTGCATTAATTTTAGATTCATCTACTTGAAAAGTGCCGGCTTCCGATGAAAGGTAAAAATGATCTTCCGTTCGGGCCCATCGTGCGGGTCGAAATCCGTTACGGTCTAGTCGGGCACCAATGGTGTAGCCGTTGGCATAGGAGATGAAAGCCGGACCATCCCAGGGTTCCATAGCGCGGCTCCAGAAGGTGTAAAATTCATTATCAACGCTTGCGGGAGGAACCATTAGGGCAAGAATATCTTCCACATTCGGAACTCCACTGCGGTAGCGCATGGCTTCCACCATTTCATTGAAACTACCGGAGTCACTAATACCTTTTCGGGTCAGCAGTTCATATTTCTCTGCACCTATCATCTTCTCCCGCGATTTTGCCCAGGAGCGATTTCCGGCAATGGTATTGATCTCTCCATTATGACCGATCAGTCGGAAAGGCTGCACCTTATCCCATGATGTTCTGGTGTTTGTACTAAACCGGCGATGGAATAAGGTAAACCGGGTTTTGTACTCTGGGTTTTGCAGATCAGGATACAGATCCTGAAGCGCATCAGCCTTGCAGAGTCCTTTATATACTATGGTCTGTGCAGACAGAGAAGTGAAAAATAAATTTCCAACCAATTCCGTAGAGTAGAGCTTCCTCATTGTAAGCTGTTTGGCCATATACAGAAGCTTATCAAAGGCAAGATTTGTTCTGCTTTTTGCAGGTCGTTCGATGACCACATGTTTGATGGCAGGAAGTGTAGCAAGTGCTTCTTCTCCCAAAACTTTGGTATTTACAGGTACATCCCGATATTCAAGAATGGGAAGCCCCATGAATTCAAAAGTATCCTCAAAGATCTTCAGGCTTTGGCGCTGTTTCACAGGGTCGTTGGTAACAAACAGGGTAGCAATGGCAACTGTATCCTGCTCATAGCCGAACATATTGAATGGGATGTCGGTCATAATGCCGGCACCGTCCCCGGTTACGCCGTCAGCTCCACAAGCTCCCCGGTGTTCTACACACTTAAGGGCATGAAGCCCACTTAGCAAATGTTCGTTTGCAAATACTCCTTTTCGGCTGGCGATAAATCCTACCCCGCAGGCAGAACTTTCCTCACCGGTATAACTTAAATTATTTCGGTCCATAATATTTTCTACTTCGATGGTTAGGCGAGATGAGTACACTCAAAAACCACAAAAATTTTGTATTTGTCAAATGCCTGGATCTAAATAATCCTTATTTAAAGCTGTTTAGTGCATATTTTGGAACTTCTATCGACGGGAGGTATCAACAGAAAACAGCTGAATCTATCTTGAGCATATAGAAAAGCGCTTACAATCAGAAATATAATTTCACTTAAAATAATTAGGTGGAAACAAAAATAATTTAATTATGTTCGAAAAAGGGGTGTAAAAAGAGAGGGGAAAAGAAATGTAGTTCAGGGAAAAGGCATCAGATTGTGCGAACTTCGATTCCGGCTTCTTTCATTTTTTGTTTCAGGTGATGGATCTCGATCTCTTTAAAATGAAAGATACTGGCTGCAAGAACGGCATCGGCATTTGAGATTTTGACGGCGTCAATACAATGCTGAACAGTGCCGGCACCTCCACTGGCGATTACAGGAATTCGGACCAGTTCGTTTACTTTTTTAAGGAGCTCGGTATCGAAGCCGGCTTTAGTGCCATCGCGGTCCATGCTGGTAAGCAGTATTTCACCGGCACCACGATCTTCCACTTCCTGCATCCATTGCAGCGCATCGAGTCCGGTATCTTCGGTTCCTCCTTTTATGTATACGTTCCAGGAATCTCCGTTCTTTTTGGCATCCACGGCAGCAACGATGGCTTGTGCTCCGAAGGCTTCTGAAGCCTCATTGATAAGGTCGGGATTTTTTACAATGCTGGAATTCAGTGAAACTTTATCAGCCCCGCCTTTAAGCAGTTCCTCAATTTCATCCACGGTTTTGATTCCACCGCCCACGGTAAACGGAATATTGATCTCGGCTGCGATTCTCTTTACGAGTTCCGCCAGGGTCTTTCGCTTTTCAAGCGTAGCGGTGATATCTAGAAAAACCAGCTCATCGGCTCCTTCATCGCTATAACGACGAGCCAGCTCAACCGGATCTCCGGCATCACGAAGTCCTTCAAAATTTACACCTTTAACGGTGCGTCCGTCTTTAATATCGAGGCAGGGAATGATGCGTGTTGTGAGCATGCGAAATTAAAATTCTACAAATAAATAAGTTAAAACTGCTTCAGAAAAAATAATTGTCACAGCGTTAAGATAAATAAAATAATAGGTAGTGTTCTGTTTTACTAAGAGTTTGTTCTATGAATATATCTTGAGCAGTTGCACAATTTTATTTAAGTAGATTCTTTATTAAAATATAGTATATCAAAAAATGTCAAGACCATGAGATACAGATACTTACTTTCGCTAATAGTTGTAACGGCAGGATTCATTTTGTGGAGTTGTACAGAGAATGTGACCGGGCCAAATGAGAAGGGAGAGCTTTCCCGGGAGCTCACTCAATCTGAAAAGAAACTGGTTGAAACCAGTGAGTCATTTAGCTTCAATCTTTTCAAACAAACGGTAGAACAGGCTGATGATGAGAATGTGTTCATTTCTCCCCTCAGTATTTCCATTGCTTTGGGGATGACGATGAACGGGGCTGAGGGGGAAACTTTTGAGCAGATGCGCCAAACACTTGCTTTCAGCGGACTTACTCAGCAGGAAATTAATGAAGGCTATGAATCACTAATTACATTATTGAAGGAGGTAGATCCCAAGGTTTCAATGGAGGTCGCCAATTCCGTTTGGAGCAATAAAGGTTTTGCCGTTCAGGAAGAATTCAAACAGACTTTGGCGGAATACTTTAACGCCGAAGCTACCGAGCTTGATTTCAGAGATCCGGAAGCCAAGGATGTCATAAATACCTGGGTAAAAGAGAATACCAATGGGTTGATAGAGAAGATCATTGAGGATGAGATTCCACCCGAAATGGTAATGTATTTGATCAACGCAATTTACTTTAAAGGAGACTGGACCTATCAGTTTGATCCTGAAAGAACACGCGAGAGTTACTTCGCCTTAGAAAACGATGAGCAGGTGACTGTGGAGATGATGAATCAGGAGAATAAATTCAATGTGCTGATGAACGATGATGTCCACATGATAGACCTTCCATACGGCGACAGTCTTTTTACGATGACTGTACTGATGCCCGGTGACCGGGATATGACTATTGATGATTTCATTCAGAATAAATTCAGCCGCCAACAGGTAGCTATCTGGTATGATGAACTCGAATACCGAAAAATCCCGCTTGGATTGCCCAAATTTACTTTAGAGTTTGAGATCGAGATGAAAGATATTTTATACTCTATGGGTATGGAAGATGCTTTCACCAGAAAGGCGGATCTGTCTGGAATTAATCCGGATGCGCCACTATTTATAAGCGAAGTGAAGCACAAAACCTTTGTAGAAGTAAATGAGGAAGGAACCGAGGCAGCAGCAGTTACCTCTGTTGGGATCGGCGTGACATCAGTGCCTCAGAGTTTTAATGTAAACCGACCTTTTATATTCATGATCCGCGAGCAAAACAGCGGTGCCATTCTTTTTATGGGGAAAGTGATGAATCCCAACGCCTGAGATCATCTCAACTATGTAAATAAACGTAGGCCGAACAGCTTGCTCGGCTTTTTTAACTTTAACGTAAGAGCGAGATAAAAGACTGGCTGATATGTAGTCATTGCCGTGAAGATGGGAATCTGATCCTTGCCAACAATTCAGAGTCTGATACTTGTAACTTCGATCCTGAATTACGAGATGGATTTATATCGGACTTAATAAGCTTACGTAAGTTTTACGGTCGGGCAAGCTGCCCGACCTACGTTAAACTAGCCATTAAAAGCGGCCATTTCTTCCAGAGAAATTCTACCTTCGTAATACGCTTTTCCGATTACCACGGCATCAATATTAGCTTCATTGAGGATGTTCAGATCTTCCAGGGAAGAAACGCCACCGGAAGCGATCAGGCGAATTTGGGGGAAGTTTTTATGGAGATCGTTATACAGTTCAAAATTGGGGCCGGCCAGCGTACCATCTTTGGAAATATCAGTACATAACACCTCCTGAAGGCCTTGATCTATCATCCGGCTCAAGAACGATTCTACCGATTCCTCAGCCGTTTCGAGCCATCCGGAGTAGGCTATTTTTCCGTTTTTAAGATCCATTCCCAGGATCATGTTCTCGGGATATTTTTCCAGAGATCTCAGCCAGTCTTTTTCATTTTTGATAGCCATAGAGCTGCATATCACTTTAGAAAGTCCGGCTTCCAGCAGCATCTCTACGTCTTCAAACTTGCGAATTCCCCCTCCGGTTTGAACGGAGATATCGAGTTCGTCAATGATCTGCTGAATATGGGGAAGGTTTACGAACTCACCTTCTTTAGCTCCATTCAGATCTACCACATGAATGTGATCGAAACCGGCATCTTTAAACTTTTTTGCCTGATTGAGCGGTGATTTATCATACACTGTTACTTCTTGGTAAGATCCTTTATGGAGCCGAACAGCTTCTCCGTTCAGAAGATCGATAGCGGGAATGGTTTGCATGAGTAATTTCTGGGTTGAGTGATTTTAATAGTAAAGGTAGGGGTTCGTAAACTTCTTTTCTCTAATACATTCTGATGCTGACTGACCGGTGTAAATGCAGATAGTTGGTCATAAAATGGGAAAAGCTGAAGGAGCTTTTCTGGGTTTCAAAGAATGAATTTCCACCCAAAGAAAAAAATTCATGTTTATAGGTCTTATTTTATTAGCTTCTTAGGATCCCAATAATGGGGTGCCTTCATATAAAGAAGGAAAAGAGAGACAGACCATACACTCGGGAATAGTTTAGTCTGTCAATTCAACATTAATAAAAAGACGTACAAATGAAAAAAACGGATACAATAGAACAGAACAAGAGAATAAAAAGCAGTTGGAGTACTCATTTAAAATACCTTTCGTGGTTCGTACTTCCTTTACTGATAATAGTTACCACCTCATTTGAGGGGTTGGCACAAAAAGGAGCCTTGGTGCTTGACGGTGACGGGGATTACGCTACTGCCTCTCACAATGCTTCGCTTGATGTAAGTGAAACAAGTATTACACTGGAGGCCTGGGTAAACCACGATGGTAACAGCAGCGAAGATGCATTACTGATAAATAAAGGCATCGACGGAAATGGATATCGCTTGCAGCTGGTTGGTGAAGGGGATGAAACCTACGTTCGGTTTGTGATTGGGGACATTGACTACACCGGACCACAAGTGCTTTCAGAAAGTGGAATTACAGCAAATCGATGGACTCATATCGCAGCCACTTATGATGGACAGTTCCTGAAAATTTATATTGATGGAGAACTGGATGCCACAGATACGGAAGATCGTAATATTGGGTCTAACAGTAATAATTTAACGGTGGGTACCGATGCGTCGCTATCCACAAATTTTCTAAGTGGACAAATTGATGGTGTTCGCATCTGGAATACCACTCGTTCCGCTTTTGAAATAGCTGATACTTATCTCGAGGAATTGACCGGAAGTGAAACGGGCCTGGTTGCCTTGTATGAATTTAATTCTGCAAGTGGAAATACCGTGTCTGATCTTGCAGGTTCAAGCGATATTTCCTTTGCAGGAGATGCGGGCATTGTTGCCCCGGGAGTTGTACCTATTGCACCGGATGTGTATGTGCAAAATGGAAATGGACAGGTTGAACTGAGCTGGGATGAGAGGCTGGGGCCAAATGACGAAAATGATGCGGCTTCCTTCGAGATCTACCGATCTACACAACCGGATGGCAGTGATCGTACAAGTATTGCTACGGCTGCCTCGGGCGTAACTTCCTATACAGATACGGATGTAGATAATGGCACCAATTACTACTACCAGGTATCTGCTGTAGATGGTTCAGACAATGAAAGTGACTTTTCCAGAATGGTAAATGCTACCCCATATAGTCAATTGGGAGGAGCCAGTTTACACTTATCAAAAAATGCATATGGAGCTCTTTCAGAACGTCCTTCGCTGGATATTACGGGAACGGATATCACTGTACAGGCCTGGGTGAAGCATGATGGGCAGAGTGATGAAAATGCTGTGATAATAGCAAAAGGATCTACCGGCAATGGATATATGCTTCGCTTTGAAGGGGAAGGGCAGGCGCCGGGAGTAGCCTTTGGGATTGGTGATGTAGATTATAGCGGCCCTACTGTTTTTTCGAATTCTAGCATTCCTGCCGATCAATGGACGCATGTTGCCGGAACCTATGACGGCACCGATCTTAAGATTTATGTAAATGGGAAACTGGATGCCACAAAAGGCGAGGATCGTGGTATAGGTAACAATGATCTGGATCTGTTTATAGGAGCAGATGCCGCTGCTTCAAGCTACTTTTATAGTGGTCAGATCGATGAGCTGAGCATCTGGGGCCGAACACTGACTCGTCAGGAAATTGAAGATCAATTCAACCAGCCATACACCGGTAATGAAGATGGCCTGGAACTGTATTACAAATTTGATGATGCAGGAAATAGCATCGTTCGAAGTTCAGATACCCATCATACCGACATGGAATTGATTCAGGTGAACGGCGATATCTCTGTTGAAGCCTCCGGAGTTTTTCCGGTTACACCGTACGGATTTACGCAGGTTACAGGATCAGATGTTGAGGTGAGTGTGGAAAATCGGGATATTGCGAATCCCGCTCAATACAAAGTCTATCGGTCAACCACACAGGATTTCAGTGATCGAACAGAAATTTCGACGGTCTCCTCAGGTACCTCCTACACCGATACTGGTGTTGAGCAGGAAAACTCCTACTATTATGAGGCTGTAGCTGTTTCAGCAAGTGGTCAGGAAAGTGACAGAAGCTATCTTTCACCGGCAAGAGTATCAGAATTTACGGCCGGCAATGCGCTGAAACTGGATGGCGATCTCGATTTCGTTCGCTTTGATAACCGAAATTCTTTGGATGGTTATGAGCAATTGTATCAGAACTTTGACAGGTCAATGACTGTAGAAGCCTGGGTAAATCACGATGGAACTATAAATGAGAATGCCATCATCTTGCAAAAAGGTACAACCAGTGGCGGATACAAGTTACAGCTGGAGGAGTCTGAAGGCTCTGTGCTCGCCTCTTTTACCATAGGCGATATCGATTACACTGGTCCCCGGGTTTATTCAGGCTCACATATCCCGGCCAATCAGTGGACTCATATTGCTGCTACCTATGATGGAACGGATCTCAAGATATATGTGAATGGAGAGCTCGATGGTACCGATACCGAAGACCGCGATATTGGAGCCAATGAATATCCATTTCTGATTGGAGCACCAAATGCTCTGGATGGCAGTTTTTTCAGCGGAGAGCTGGATGAGATCAGGATATGGAATACCACTCGAACCGATACAGAGATCGCCGATAATTACTACAAAATGCTGAATGGTTCGCAGGAAGGGCTTATAGCTTATTTCCGGTTTGACGAAGCTCAGGGTTCAACCCAAACGTATAGTTCTGCTACTCTTGCCATGAGCGGAGAACTTCAGGGTGATGCCACTTATTCCAATTCCAACGCCCTCAGCAGTCAGCCGGTAGTCGTAAATCCAATTCAAAAGATAACGCTGGATGAAGATTTCGGTACGTTTGTGGTGGCTGATCTGGATACGGTTTTTCAGGATGATGACAATCCAGAACTAAACTACAGTATCAAAGTACCTTGCCATATTGTGGAAGCTGAGATCCAAAGTGATACCAGCTTAGTGTTTACTTCGCTGGATAACATCTTCGGGGCGGATACGCTGACCATTCAGGCTTCTGATGGAGCAACTACGGCAGAGCAAACCTTTATTGTGGAAGTGATCTCCGTAAATGATCTGCCCGAACTGGCCGGATTTGAGAATGACATCAAAGTTCCTTTTGACGGTTCTTTTACGGCTGATATGTATGCGCGGACTGGCGATGTGGAATCCCATGATTCTACAATGACCTACACTTTCGATGTAGATACGTCCGGCATCAATGTAGACTTTAATGGCCAATTCCTGACCTTGAGTCCCAATGGAGATTTCGACGGATCCGCTACGCTTGATATCACTGTCACAGACGAAGATGGCGGTGAAACCTCCATCAGCGTTGGAGTAGACATGGTTGAATCAACCGACATAGTTGAGGAACCAGGTATTCCTGGAGAGTTTGACCTCAAACAAAACTATCCGAATCCGTTCAACCCGACTACACAGATCAGTTATGCGCTGCCTAATGCAGCTCAGGTACAGCTAACGGTGTACAACGCTCTGGGGCAGGAAGTAGCAAAACTGGTGAATGCCAAACAGTCTGCCGGTACTCATAACGTGGTGTTTGATGCCAAAAACCTACCAAGTGGAATGTACATCTACCGCTTGCGGGCAGCTGAATTTGAAAAAGTGCAAAAAATGATGCTGGTCAAATAAGCAAAGATCAGGTCTAATATTTTGTATAAAGCGCCCGGTTACAAGCCGGGCGCTTTTTTGTTTTATGGAGATTATATAAACCTCACAAATTAAAAAGAAGGAAGGAACAAATAGCAGGTTGGCGGTGTTTGGTCGAAGCAACAACGACCTAAACATTTTTATGAAAGAGCACTCACATATTCAGTTAAACAAGCTTACCAAAAGCTATCAGGAGGGAACAAAATCCCGATCTGTGCTAAATGAACTTCAACTTTCGGTTCAGGAAGGGGAAATGATCGTGCTGCTGGGCCGGTCTGGATCAGGAAAAAGCACCTTGCTAAATCTGGTGAGCGGAATCGATAAACCCGACTCCGGGGAAGTAATAATTGGTGAGACGAACCTCGCCGAGCTTGATGAAAAGAACCGAACCCTTTTTCGACGAAAAAACATCGGCTTCATATTTCAGTCTTTCAATCTGATCTCAACTCTCACCGCACATGAAAACGTATTACTTCCTTTGAAATTAAAAGGAGATTCAGATGATTCCGCCACTCAAAGAGCAAGTCAATATTTGGAAGAGGTAGGCCTTGGTGATCGAGGTGATAGCTATCCCGATCGACTTTCAGGCGGCGAACAACAACGCGTGGCTATCGCCCGGGCATTGGCGCACGCTCCGATGTTGATCTTAGCTGATGAACCCACAGGCAATCTCGATTACGAAACCGGTAAAACCATTCTGGATATGCTGCAGAAATTAGTTCAGGATAATGGCCGGACTATAATCATTGCGACCCACGACCGTGATATCTGCAAGATCGCAGACCGGGTGGTTGAGCTCCGCAGTGGCAAACTGGAAGATGTTGAACCAGCTGAACTAAAAGCCTGATGAGTACAAACTTCTCGAATTTACTTTGGCTCTCCAGCCTTCGGTTTTTAAAAAAACATCCATGGCATTTCGTGCTTTCCATTTTGGGCGTAGCCCTTGGTGTGGCGGTGGTTGTCTCCATAGACCTGTCCAACTCCAGTGCTGAAAAAGCCTTTCAGCTTTCAACAGAAGCCGTGACCGGAAAAGCCACGCATCAGATCCGCGGAGCAGCTGAGAATCTCGATGAATCGGTGTATCGGGATCTTCGGATTGAAGCCGGTATCAGAAAATCAGCACCTGTGGTAGAAGGCTATGCCCGTGTTAATGGGGTAAACCGAACTTTTCAGGTGCTTGGGGTGGATCCTATCGCTGAAGGACCATTTCGCGATTATGCGAGTCAGCAGGCGGGCATTGAGCTCTCTGAATTTATTAGCGGTGAAAACTCCGGATTGGTGGCAGCCTCGGTTGCTGAAGAGCTTCAAGTTGGCATCGGAGATCCACTGCAAATTTCTGTAGGCGGAAGACCGGCTGAAATTCAACTCATTGGGTTGATCGAGGCTAGCGATGATCGCAGTCAACAAGCCCTGGAAAGTATTTTATTGGTTGACATCAGCACCGCCCAGCGACTCTTTAACATGCAGGGAAAACTTACGCAGATCGATCTTATCCTTCCCCAGAATTCAGAATCTGAGAAACAAAGAATCAGATCTATCCTGCCGGAAGGTGCAGATATCATTCGCTCCGATTCCCGTACCGAGACCGTTGAGCAAATGACGCGCGCTTTCGAATTCAACCTGCAAGCTCTCAGTATGCTGGCGCTTTTGGTTGGCATGTTTCTGATCTACAATACCATGACCTTTTCCGTAGTTCAGCGTCGCCCGCTTATAGGAAGACTTCGGGCACTGGGCGTCACAAGAAACGAGATCTTATTTACCATTCTAAAAGAGGCATTACTGATCGGTGTATTGGGAACTGTGATCGGGATTGTAACGGGTATTATTCTCGCACAGGGCCTTGTGAAATTGGTCACGCAATCAATTAACGATCTCTATTTTGTGCTTTCCGTGCAGGAACTTTCCATTGGAATATTTCCCTTGGTGAAGGGCATTGTTCTTGGCGTAGGCGCAACGCTGATCGCTGCTTTCTGGCCGGCGCGCGAAGCTTCTCAGGCGGAAGTATCCACGGTACTGAAACGTTCCTCCAATGAATCGAAGATCACTTCAAGGATATTACCCCTTGCGGGATTAGGTGTTTTAGGTGGCCTGGCTGGAGTTGGGACCCTCCTCATCCCAAATGGAGGAATTGTGGCCGGATATTCATCCCTGCTATTCATGATCGTGGGTTTTTCGCTTATCACTCCGCTGCTGATAGTTGGAATGGCGAAATTGTTCAGACCGATCATGGGAACATTAAACGGATTGATCGGGAAGATGGCGGTGCGTGGTGTGGTTACCGAGCTGAGTAGAACCTCAGTAGCAATTGCGGCATTAGCAGTTGCCATTGCAGCGACTGTTGGGGTTGGGGTGATGGTAGACAGTTTCCGCACAACAGTCGTATCCTGGCTGGAAGCTCAGTTACAGGCCGATGTATACATTCAGCCGCCAAGTTCCGTATCCCGCCAGGCCGATGCAACCCTCGAACCCATGCTCGTAGAATTTCTCAAAAAAACAGATGGTGTGGCCGATGCAAACAGTGTCCGAAGCGTGGAAGTCCGAACCAGCAAAGGCACCGACAATCTGGTAGCCATCGATCAGGGAGTGGCAGCACAAGAGGCCTATCAGCTAAAGGAAAGTGGTGATAAATTCTGGCAACGTTATACCGAAGAGGATATCGTTATGGTCTCAGAAGTATACGCCTACAGGAATGAAGCGGGCCTTGGGGATACACTTTTCATCGATACCGATTCTGGCAACCGCGGGTTCGAGATCCAGGCCATTAACTTTGATTATGCCTCAGATATTGGAACCATCACAATTAGTCGCCAGGTCTACGATCAGTATTTTCAGGATGACGCCATTTCCGGACTGGCTTTGTACGCAAAAGAAGGAGTTGATGTAGATACTTTGGTGGAACGACTCCGGGAAAGATCTGCGGGAATGCAGGAAGTCTTCATTCGTTCGAACCGGGGATTACGTGAAGCCTCTATCGAGATCTTTGACCGAACCTTTACGGTGACTGTTGTTTTGAGGATGCTGGCTATTTTGGTTGCCTTTATGGGCGTACTCAGTGCATTGATGGCACTTCAATTAGAGCGAGCCCGGGAATTAGCAGTCTTGAGAGCTAATGGAATGACACCCGGACAGCTATGGAATTACGTGATCACCCAAACCGGTGTGATGGGCATTATGGCAGGTATTCTTTCGGTTCCACTTGGAATTCTGATGGCCTATATTTTGGTATATGTGATAAACCTGCGCTCTTTCGGGTGGACATTACAATTTATGATCACTCCGGAAGTGTTAATCCAGGCGGTTGGATTAGCGATCGTAGCGGCACTTTTGGCCGGAATTTATCCTTCAAAAAAAATGGCCGAAGCTAATCCTGCGGATGCATTGAGGAATGAATAGGAACATTGAACATTCAACAAAAAACATCCAACATTGGAGGAAGAAAGTAGCTCTGCTCGCTGAGCCCAAAAATCAAAGATCATGAAAAAAATATACTGGACGATATTTGCATTAACATTAGTAGCTGGAATAGTCTGGATAACGGCCGAAAATGAAGAAGACGAGATCACCGCATCCATTTCCGTAGCTGAGGCGATGGGCGGGGGCGATGAGGAAGGTTATCTGCGGGCTACCGGCCCGCGAGAGTTTGTTTTTCCCGATGATCACGGACCTCATCCCGGCTTTCGAACAGAATGGTGGTACTACACAGGGAATGTATTCACAGAAAGCGGTCGACAATTCGGCTATCAGTTCACCATTTTTCGGAGTCAGTTAAATCCACCGGATAGTTTGAACTCAGATCAGCAATTTTATTCCAATTGGAACACCGATCAGTTATATCTGGGTCATTTTGCTATTTCGGATGTGGAAGAAGAGGAACATGTATTCGAAGAACGATACAGTCGCGGTGCAGCAGGACTCGCCGGCGCGCAAGTGGAGCCCTATCGCATTTGGCTGGAAGACTGGGAGATCATTCGCATGAATCCGGAGACTTCTGATGACAAGAATTTTCCCGTTCAGCTTAAAGCAAAAATGGAAGATGGTTCCGCCATTAACCTGACCGTAACCCCTGCAAAACCATTGGTGCTTCAAGGCGAAGATGGATATGACAAAAAGGGGGAGGAGCAGGGAAATGCATCCTACTACCTGGCATTCACAAGAATGGATACGGAAGGTAGCATCACCTTAAATGATCAGAATTTTGAAGTTTCAGGCTCAAGCTGGATGGACCATGAATGGAGTACCTCTGCTCTGGACCGTGAGCAGGAAGGCTGGGATTGGTTTTCGATTCAGCTCTCCAATGGGTACGATCTGATGTACTATCAGCTCAGAAATGCTGATGGCTCGGTGAGTCGCTTTACAGTGGGTTCGCTGATAGATCCTGAAGGTAATAAAACGACCATCACCCCAGAAGATGTAGAATTAGAGGTGTTGGATCGCTGGACAAGTCCCCATAGTGGAGCTTTATATCCTTCACAATGGAAAATGAGTATCCCTAAATATGATATTCAACTTGAGCTGGCTACCCTTTTCCCCGATCAGGAAATGGATGTTTCGGTCCGTTATTATGAGGGAACCCTTTCGGTTTCTGGTCAAATGGGGGGAGAACAAATTGGCGGTAATGGTTTTATTGAGATGACCGGGTATGAGGAGTAGAACTCTGAACATCGAACACCGAACATTCAACATTGAATTCAGAAGGATGTTTAAAGTTGGAATTTCGAATTGTTTGAAAGGCATAAAAAGTAGAACTTCACATCCGCAAAAATTGTACAAAATAATTAAGCATGGCAGACATCAAAACGATCACAGAAAAAGATTTTGAATTCCTCATTGAGCTGGAAGAGTTACTCTACGAACGCAAAGCGGAGATGCCCGATGGCTCATATACTACATCCATGTACAAAAAGGGACTGGATAAGATCGCCCAGAAAGTAGGAGAGGAAGCCGTGGAAACGGTGATCGCATCTAAGAACAACAATGACAAAGAGACCATTGGAGAGGCGGCAGATCTGATCTTTCACCTGATGCTGCTATTGGCCGAAAAAGAGATTCCCATGCATAAGGTAATTAAGAAGTTACGGAAGCGACATTCCAAAGGCACCCACAAGCATATCGGGGAATAATAGTGGTGGTATGATCGCGAAGGTCACGAACAAAACAATAGACGATAGAAAGGGGTTGAATGTTTTGTTTTCCGTATAAAAGGGGAATAGGGGATCTTCTGCATGAATATGCAGTTTGTTTTTTGGATTGAATACTTTATACTAAAGTCAAATTCGTGGGTACATCCGAAGTAAATGGATTTAATTTTGAGTAGTACCATAACGTTCTACTGATATTTTTGGGATACAATGCCGGGGTAGCAAAAGGCAAATCTCTTCAAGTAGTGTAATGCTTTGATGTACCAAGAAGTACAACAAACATAAATAAGGTAGCACTATGATAGACAGAAGTATACGTTTCATAACGCAGGGAATCGCTGTATTCCTGATAGGAATGTTGGGGTTATTTATAGCACCCGACGCACAGGCGCAGGAAATTGGTTCCGCCTCAGTAACATTCGCAGATAATGATAATAACGGTTGGGCTGATCCAGGTGACAACCTGAGTTTTCAAGTACTTGTAGATGGGGTTTACACATATGCAAGTGCCGACTCAAATTTGATTACAAGAATTGATCTTACCAGGTATTTTGGAGGAGAAACTCTGGCGAATAAAAACAATAGTTCGGGTACAAACGGTAATGCGACAGGAGATAATGTCGAATTTACTTCCGGACCAAACGCAATATCACCCGGAACTGATACTGGATTAGATGCTCTGAATGGTATTCCATCCAACGCAGATTCAGCACTAATCACTGTTTATCTAATTGTTGAGGATACAAACCTCGGTACTGAGGACACCTTAGATACCGTGCAATTAGAAGTTAGCGATGCTACAAATGGTGTTGATAACTACGCTCCGCAATTAGGGGATGTAGTAAGTGATACGGTTACATACATTAATAATGAAGCAAGTGTATCTTGGGCCAATATTGGCGATGATATTCAATGGGCTGTAACTATTGATCAAAATGTTGACCCAACCGTTGCATTCGCGAGACTAAATAATACGGGTGTTTTTAACGGTGAAGTCGATAATGATGATTTTACAGATATTGAAGTAAATGGGAATAATTTATCCAGAGGGATGTCTTTATCTGGATCAGTATTTTCAGTTAATGCTACTTTATTAGAAGGAACACTATTCGATACAACGGGTTTTGCTACTTTTTCAAATTATCTGTTGTATGATGAAGCAGGTAACTCTTCAGGGTTAGGATCTTTCCCAGACTTTGACGGTGATATTGATAATGAAACTACAGATCTGGGTACTGAAACTGCGGTTGATGTAGCTTTTTCAATTACCGATCAGACAACCGACGGTGAAAGCAGTGCAGCTATTGTCGGTACCAAGACTCAATTTGCATACGATTATGATCCTGATGACGGAACAGATGAAAGTGTAGAGTCGGTCGTATTTGACCTTTCTCAGTTTGGAGGATCTGCTACAACTGCTACTACATATGATGAAACCGACAATCAGTTCCAAGCGGAGTTAACGTTAGCTGAATCTTCCGGAATTGATGGAGATCTGTCTGATTATGATTTTAATGTAACAGTCACAGATTCTGCTGGTAATGTTGTAGAAGGAGCTTCTAATATTACTAGTGGACCACAGGAAATTGACCTTGAAGGTCCGGGAACTCTTGAAATTGCGATGACAATCAATGAATTCGGGAATCCAAATTCACTGTTAAATCCAAGTGAGAGTTTAGATATAACGATTTCTGGATTAGCTGATGATACATATGGTGTATATGTAAATAACCCAGCTTTACGAAATACTTATACGGCTTCTGCTTCAAACCTTGTTACAGGTGATTTCAATACCGACGGTAATGTAGCAACCATTAACGGTGCCTCTACGGGTACGGGCTCTGCAACCTTAACCAGTGGTTCATACAATAGCAGCTCTAACCCTGCTGGTCTTGATATCGAAGCTGATGCTTCGGCCGGAACCATTACTTTCTATGTACGTGATGATGCTGGTAATGAAACCTCTGTCACAGCAACCATCCCATTCCCAGTGGATAACATTGTGCCGGAGATGATGGCCACACAAAGCTATACGCTTTCGGATGATGCAGACGGGAATGGAGTTGCCAACATAGGCGATGAACTCAGCTTTTCTTTCTCTGATGGAAGTCAGTCTGATGTTGAAACGATCTATTTAAGAGTACAATCCACAGATTTCGGAAGCCTTGGACAAGAGGACTTCGATAATTACAACTATTTCGGAAACGATCTGGGTAATGTAGATGGAGGAATTGGCCGCCCTGACCACTTCCAACTAATGGAAGATGGTGGTTCGTTCTCTACATCTTTTACCCTGTTTGATGATCAAAGCACTGAGTTTACAGGAACTAACAGCAGTGCCGGTCTTACTTATTTTGTAGTAGATGATGCAGGGAACTCTGCTCAATTTACAACAGATGCTCTGGACGAAGATATTGATAACGTAGCACCGGATACAGATCCTAGTGCCTTAAATCAATTAACCGGTCCTGGTACAGTAGGTGTTGGTGCAACCTTAACCGCACAGTATAGTGCAGCAGCAGATGCTGAAACGGTTGTGATGGACCTATCTGCTTATGGGGGGAGTGCTTCACAATCATTAACCGATAATGGTGGTGGAAACTTTAGCTTCACATTTGCAACTACTGAGCAAGAAGACACCCCGGATGTACAGATTCCAAATCAGGATGAAGGACCGGCCGGTGTTCGTGTTCCCGTAACGGCAACGGATGAAAACGGAAACACCTCCAGTGGTTTTGCACGATTAGATTTCAATGTAGTTGATCTGCAACTTCCAACCCCGGTTGCATCTGATGACATTACCTACACTCATGTAGATAATGATAATGGAGATAGCAGGGATAACAACGGAACCATCAATAGTGGTGAGTATGTCCGTATCACGGTAGATGTGAGCGACAATCCTGATTTTGACAACCCAACAGGTGGGTCTATTCAGTTAGGTTTAGAGGCATTTGGACAAGGTACTCCTACCATTAATGCGGCCTCAGGTGCACCTGCTCCGGGTAACACAGGGAATGGTTATGACTCTGACAATCAGCGTTTCATCTATGCATTTAATGTTGGCACGAACGCTCCGGACGCCGCTGCAGGTGCTGCATCTATTCAGGTGCGGAATGTGACGGATAATGGTGGAAATGAAACCAATCCTAACGATCAGCAGGCTCAGTATGTGTCTGCAAGTGTTGATGAAGCCATCGATGCTATCCCTCCGCAGATCGTTGGAACTCCTTCTATGACCTTTTCAACCAATACGGATGAAAACGGTGATGGAATAGCTGCAGTAGGTGATGAAGTGACCATTTCTGCTCAGGTTACTGGCGCAGATTCCGTAGTACTTGATGCCCGCTATCTTGGAGCTGGTTTTGTAGATATGACCAATACCAGTGGAGATACCTGGGAAGTGGATGTAGAAGTACAGGAAGCAACTGATATGCTTTATGCTTCAGACAATGATTTAGGTAACACTACATTAACGGTAACAGCCTTCGACACGGGTGGGAACAGTAGTTCACAGAATACCAGTGGCTTACCTGTTGATAACGTGTCTGTCAAATCACCGGAATTATTTACAGAGCAACAATCTGATGGCCGTATTCAGTTAACCATTAATAATGGACCGAATACAATAATTCGCGGTAACAACACAGTTAACTTTGGCACTGATATGTTTGGTGGTTCAGTGGCTGGAACCAGTGATTGGGTCATCTATTCCGATCAGGGATCCGGAACGATTGACTACAACACGCCGGTAGCAACTATCGATTATGCTAATGGTGCAACCTATACCTCTCCGGAATATGCCGACGGAGAAGTTGTACGCTATGCCGTTCGTCCGGTAGATGACGCCGGTAACGCAGGGGAAGTAAGCTTAACCGCTACCAATTCTGCCGATGCAGTAGTAACAACAGCAATGTGGACAGAGCCTGAAGATAGTGTGGTTTTTGCCGCTAATACAAATAGGAATATTACTATTGATGTGGACGACGACATTACCTCTGTACAGTTCAGAGTTCGTCCCGCAGATACCGATCCGGAAACAAATGGATTGCAACCAGGTAACTGGGCAAACCTAGCCTTTGATGGCGGTGTACAAGGTGGCCAGCTACAAGTTTCTGTTGATGGTAATAACATTGCAGGTGCAAGTTCAGAACAATCGATCGGTAGTGAATATCAGATCATTCCTGTCCTTACTGACAATAATGGTAACACCCAAACTGATTCTGAAGCACTTGCTGCGAATGGATATATCACGGTGTTTGCCGACATATTCGATCCTGAAGTACAGATCGTTGCCATTGACGATTCTACCTGGGATGGGGTAAATGACGGAGAAATTGTTGGAGCCATGGCTTCCGGCGAGACCTCCTTTACCTATCAGATTGAAGATCAGTTTGATATCGATCCGCAAGTAGGAACTGTACAGGTCTTGATCAATGGTACTACTGTTTCCAATACCACGATCAGCCAGCACATATTTGCTGGTCGACTGGCGGTAGATGGAAACTTATTCACCATCACCTTGGATATGACTCCTTACAACGGATCAAATCCAAACATCCAGATCGTAGTTAATGATGGGCGAGATAACTCAACTACGACCTCGTCACAACAGTTTGAGGTTGTTGACAATGTTGCTCCATTGTATACACTGGTTTCACCTTCTAACGGGAGCAAGTTCAATACCTCGATTAGCTTCTCTGCAAACTTCAACTATACGGTAAATGATCAATTCAACGCAAGTTCCGTTGAATATGAATTGTCACCGACAGAAGATTTTTCAGGAGATGTTTATCTCTTGGGTACAGGTACTTCTATATTTGGTACTACATCATTAACTATTCCTTCTGAAGTAAGAACTTTACTGACTTCAGGACAAGAGTACTATGTAAGAGCAGTAGCTGAAGATGGAAACTTCAATGAGTACACTACAAATACTCAAAAAGTTATCTTCGATACGGATCTTCCTGAAGTTACTCTTGATTTTGTAGATGCTGTTGTGGTTGATGGACAAGAAACCATCAATGGCTCCGCTTCAAGAATTGAAGTAACAAGTGATGCAGATGATATCGCAAGTATCAGCATTGTGACACGACAGCCATTTCAGTCTGCTACTAATAATGATGTAACTCAAGGTCCAAATTATGCACCGGGTAACTTTGAGTTCGATTTCAATACGCAATCGAACTACAACAACTATCAAGGTTCAGTACTCTTATTTGTGACTGTTACAGATGATGCTGGAAACACTTACTCTGGACAAACATTTAGTGTTTACGTTGACAATGAGTCGCCAACCTTCGAGATCGTATCTATTAATGGAGACGAAACCATGCAATCTCTTGCGCCAATGCAAGCGGGTTCCGACACGGTTTCTGTTGAAATTAAGCCTACGCTCGAAAACGAGGTGACTTATGCAGAGGCGATGTTGAATGTACAGAGCAATAATGGTGCTCAAACACTCAACGTACGAGGTGAAATGGTTGGCGATAACTACGTTTTCCGCTTCCCATTACCTGACTACGCTGATAACCAGCAGATCAACATGAATGGTGGTACGCTATCATTTGATGTAAGGGATACCTTAGGTAACTCACAGACATCTGCCCTGAACCAGTCTGGTGGTAACTTCGGGAACCTAACCGTTGTTGGAAACGAGCAAGCAGATATCTTCTTTACTGATCTTGTTGACGGTCTCAGACTACAAGGATTCGTAAGTGGTATTGATTACGAACACTTCGGTATTATTAACCAGGTTCGCTTGGATGTAATGGAAGTAAATCAGTCTGATTTCCAGTTTGCAAGCAGTACAGGTACTCCCGGAACTAATCTGTCACTAAACACCAATAATTATCCTGACGGCGAGATTCAAGTACGTTTAGCTGCAGTTACAGATAACGAAGAAGAGTTCTACTCTGATACGCTTACTGTTATGATAGATAATACCTTCAACCCAGCTACCGAGCGAGCTACCATTGTAGATTACGCCGGTGCCAGATTAGGTGGTGGAAATATCACGCTAACTGCTAACGGACTGGAAAATACAGGTGCTGTTGAATTCCGAGTACGTCAAACAGATGATAACTCTGGATATACAGCAATTGGTAATACAGCCGTTAAGAATCCGGATGGATCATTCAGTATCTCAATTACTCCACAGGAAATTGCGGATGCAGTTGCCGGTGGTAATATTGGAAACCTTGATGGGTCTCATGAACTCATTGCCGTTGCTCAGGACGATGCCGGTTATGAGTATCAGCGAATACTGGGTAATACACCGAGTTGGAATACCTCAGGAAACGAAGATATCGAAGACGACGTGGCTACAACCACCGTTGAATTTGATTTCACGGCTCCAAACGGATTCTTTACGCTGGATGGAAGCCCGCTGACGAATGATCAGACACTGACATGGAATAATCAGAGTACTTCATCATTCAATGCCTTGACAGAAGCCACTGAAATGGCGGTAACCGTAAATAGCGGAACCGAAGATTTCAGTCATGCTCGAGTTCAGGTTACTCGATTAGCTAATCAAGGAGTAGGTAGTAGTGTTTCTTATAACAACGCATCTACTCAACTCTTGGAGCAGTTCAATGATGCTGAAAATATTTCTGTAACGCTTGATCCTGCTGACTTTGTGCAGGACGGGGTCTACAGAATTCAGGTTCAGTTTTCTGATGATCTGTCGAATCGTACTTCAAGTACATCCTACGAGTTTGTAGTAGGAGAACCACTTGCATGGGTACACGGCTATAATGCAGAACACTCAACGCTTTACCTGCAGGCTTCGCCTCATGCACAATCCGCAATTGTTGAAATATCAACAGATGGTGGATCAAGTTATGATATCGAACGTGAAGTAGGTTTAACCGGTGTCATAAGTGGTAATAACCTGGATGGCTACAGATTAGGCACTGTTAATCTGGAAGGGAATGATATTCCTGAAGGCACCATGAGTATTCGCGTCACAGCTTCCGAGCAGACTACAGGTAATCTTGCGCAAAGTAGATTTGCAAGCTCCCCAACTGTTCTTGACCTGGATGTAAATTATGCCAATGATGCTTCAGGGCTAACTGGTGCTCAGGATATACTTACAGCCTGGACTCCTTCCAATGAGGAGAACAATAATCTTGGCTTGATCATGAATAAACAAAAAGGGGATATCACGGACTTGCGTTTGGAAGTTTTCCCGGAATCAGATCAAGATCAGGTAAGTCTCTCAACCGTAACAGACGGAAACCTGTATTCTAATAGAAATGGATTAAACTTTGTGTTAAACCCAGCTTATAGAACAGGAACAAATGGTAATGTCCTAGAATATATTGACGGTGTTCATTTTGGCACTGGAAGTTCATTCAATCCGGGTATCGGTAGTGGAGGTCAGTATGTTGCATTCGCAACTAATGTCCTGCCGGATGGTACGGTGGAGATGGTTCATCAGTCAGTACGTGTAGAGCGTGTTGCAGCCAACCGCGGCGGAACTGTAACAAGCAGTGATGGAGGATTCTCTCTTGAAATCCCTGAGTTTATTCAAACTAACGTTGGGGTTTACGTTGAAGAAGATCCATCGTCTTTCCGCAGTAATAGTGCACAGCAATTAGACTGGATGCAGATCAGCTCTGCTTACTGGTTGAATGCAAGTTCAAGTGCACTTGAGGGAGGATATCCTGCAACGGTATCAATATCCTATAGCGATGATGATATCATGGATTCCAACCGTGACGGTAATATCGACGCACAGGATGAACTGGAGCTTTCGGTAGTGACAGTGGCAGGTGGATCTTTCAATGGAAATGTTCAAATAATGAACAAAGTGATTGATACCGGAAATAATACAGTGACCTTCGAGATCAGTTCACTTCCAACAACTGCAACACGGTATACATTGATTCAAAAAGGAGTAGCTCAGGCTAATCCAGGAAGCATGGTGGTATCGACTATGCAGTATGGTGCCGCAAATAGTGGGGGATATATCCCAAGTACTGGTGCAAATGCCAGCTTCTATTCTGTGGTATCTGATCAGATATCAAGTGTAAATGCTGGTTCAGGTCAGTTGTTCATTAATGATGCTCCGGTATTATTAACAACTGGTGCAGGAGTTAATCCAAATTCAGTACAGTTTGTAGCAACAACGGGTATTCAAGAGTTGAATCTTTCTGAAGGTTCACATAACTCTACATTCGTTGTAGATAACAACAACGGTAACCGGGTTTTAGAACAACAGGAAATCATTGTTGATAACTCGCCAATAGGTATTGATGCGGTAACTACTCATGTTGGGCCAAATTCTGAAATGACCTTCGCAGTATACGATGCTGCAGTAGGTGACACCTCAGGATCTGGACTTAACATCAACTCCTTTTATGTGGATGTTTATGCCAATATAGTTGCCGAAGACAGTTCCGGTGCTAAAGAAGAGCGCGTGCGCTATCTGCAACGTGTATCTCCGGAACAGATCGACTACGTTGGTAGTGTAGATTCACTCATGGCTACTTTCAATGTGAATGTAGACGAAGAGGAAGGTGAAGTAGCATCACTATCATTCTATATGGTAGATGCGAACTCTGCCGGTCTGCAAAATCTGAACGGTTCACCTAACCCAAATGGTGCTACCAATGACCATGTAAACTTTGGTCCAAGTTCTTATACGAATGCTAACGGTGTTCTTGACCGCGCGGGCAACCGTTCTACGGTACAGCAATATCGTGCCAAGTATGACAACACTGCACCAGAAGCTGAAGTAATGAGTTCAGTTGTTGAAACAGGAATCAGAATCCGTCTGACGGATGAAGGTTCCGGAGTTGACTCTACTTCTATCAACATCACAAGTATCAGCTCTGAAGGTGAAAGTAGTACGTACGGAATTGACAGCGACGAAGTAAGCTATAATGAGAACTCAGGAATACTGACGTTCGCAGTAGCTGAATTCGGAAGCACCGTTGAGATCGAAGTTGCCGATAATACCGGTAACGTAGCGGTAGCTGAAGCAGTTAGTGAGTCTCTGCAGCTGTCAGTAACTGATTTCCACATCTTCCCGAATCCGTTCGATCCAACCGTACGAGAGGCAACGGTAGAATTCATCCTTTCAAAAGAAGCGCAAGTTTCTATTGAAGGACTCGACTTTAACGGAAGAAAAGTGATCGAATTAGCAAATGACGAAACGTTTGCACCTGGTGTACAGCAAATGAGCTTCGCTGGTAATGCCATCGATGGTCAGCAGCTGGCAAACGGTGTGTACTTCTTAAGAATTGTTGTGAAAAACGGCGATGACCAAGAAGAGCAAGTATTCAAAGCAGTAGTAGCTAAGAGATAATACAGCTTAAATTAGGGCCGGTTTTTGGCCGGCCCTCTTTTTAACAATTCAAAAAAAAGAAATCACATAGTCATGAAGAATCTGAAAAAAACACTAACTATTCTATTGCTCGCCCTGCTTTTTGGTGGCATAGAAGCTTACGCACAAAACACAGCAGCCCCTTATCTCTCCCGAGCTACTACAGCTTCCGGTGAAGGATATGGAGGTGCGTATACCGCTTTAGCAAACGATGCTTCTGCAACGTACTGGAACCCTGCAGGATTAGCCGGCGTCACTTCCTACAGTTTTACGGGAATGTACTCTGCCGGACTTGCCTACGACCGAGTTTTTAACACGGCATCATTAGCCTATAATTTAGGTGAAGCCGGTGTAATCGGGATTGGGTTTATAAACGCCGGCGTTAACGACATCATGGGTTATGATGAAGGCAATAATCAAACCGGTACATTTAATAATGTAAACATGGCCATTGGAGCTTCATACGCATTTTCTATTTCGGAGGCACTATCGGTAGGGGTGACAGGTAAGTATCTGTCACAGGACCTCGATGTTGTTAAAGATGAAGGGTATGCGATGGATCTGGGGGTTAAATTTACTCAAGAACAGTTTATGGTAGGAGCCACTTACCAAAACCTATTGGGTGAATTAGGTCCGGATAAACTTCCTCACGTACTTAGGGCAGGACTTGGATTAATGCCAATTCCCGGGCTAACTGCTGCAGTAGATCTTGAGGTGGACGACCTTTCCAGTGATCAATATAATGCCTATCTCCGTTTTGGTGCGGGTTACGACATTCAAGTAACTGAAGAATTCTCTATTGGAGTTCGTTCAGGAATGAAGGACACTGAACTGAATTTTGGAGGAAATATTGGCTTTAGTGCTGAAACCATCAACTTTAGCATAGATTATGCGTATGCAAAAGAACCAAACTTCTTTGGTGCAAGCCACAGAATCGGACTTTCCATAAATGGGCTATAAATCCACTCTATAGTTCAAAAGCCACACCTTGACGGTGTGGCTTTTTTTTTGCCTATAATTTTAGGACTGCAAAACTCCTAAATGGATAAATCTTTACTTAAAAGTTTTGTTTAACAGCTCCCGCCTTCTTTGTATCTTTATTTTTTTAAAGTGAGACGCACCACATCCTATTCAATACATGAATAATATTCGAAATTTTTGCATCATTGCCCATATTGACCATGGGAAATCTACCTTAGCGGACAGATTGCTTCAGCTTACCGGCTCTATTAGTGAACGGGATATGAAGGAGCAGTTGCTGGACGATATGGACCTGGAACGCGAACGGGGTATCACCATTAAAAGCCACGCCATCCGCATGGACTATAAACGACCCAATGGTGAGAACTATATATTCAATCTCATTGACACACCCGGTCATGTGGATTTTGCCTACGAAGTATCACGAGCACTCAAAGCTTGTGAAGGGGCCATTTTAGTTGTAGATGCAGCCCAAGGTATTGAAGCTCAAACTATTTCTAATCTCTATCAGGCCATTGACCAAAATCTTGAGATCATTCCGGTTTTGAATAAGATCGATCTTCCTGGCGCCGATCCTGAAGGAGTGGGACAGCAAGTGGTTGACCTGATTGGGTGCGATCACGAAGATATATTACATGTATCTGGTAAAACCGGCGAAGGCGTAGATAAGCTGCTTGAAGTAATTGTGGAAAGAGTGCCGGGGCCAAAACGAGAAGATGAAAAACCACTTCGGGCTTTAATATTCGATTCAATTTTCAATACTTATCGTGGTTCTATTGCTTATGTGCGTGTGATGGAAGGAGTACTTCGCAAAGGTGATCTCTTCAAATTCATGGCAAATAAAGAAGAGTATAATGCCGAGGAAATAGGATATCTGAAAATGACAAAAGAACCTACAAAGGAGCTCCACGCCGGTGAAGTAGGCTATGTAATCGGGAGTGTAAAGTCGCTGCAGGATGTTCGCGTAGGTGATACGATCACTAAGGTAGATAATCCCGCTACTGATCCAATCCCTGGATATCAGGAAGCCAAACCGATGGTATTTAGTGGGCTTTTTCCTACCGATGCTGATGACTTCGAAGACCTCCGTGGTGCTCTCGAAAAGCTTCAGCTGAATGATGCCTCCCTGACCTATGAACCTGAAACCTCTAAAGCACTTGGATTTGGATTCAGGGCTGGATTTTTGGGGCTTCTTCATATGGAAATTGTACAAGAGCGCCTCGATCGTGAATTCGATATTGATATTATCACGACGGTGCCAAACGTACAATATGAGGTAGAGCTTACGGAAAGTGGCAAGCGTATTGAAGTGGATAATCCAAGCCAGATGCCTGATAATGGAGATATTGAAGCGATCTATGAACCTTATATCAAGGCGAGTATCATTACACCAGCAGATTATATTGGTCCGGTGATGAAGTTGTGCCAGGATCGCAGAGGTATTTATATAAATCAGCTCTTCATGCAAAATAATAGGGTTGAAATTACGTATGAACTACCGATGGCAGAAGTTGTTTTTGATTTCTACGATCGTTTGAAATCCGGAACGAGGGGATACGCCTCCCTGGATTATGAATTTATCGAATACCGAAAAGGAGACCTTGTCCGTTTGGATATTTTATTGAATGGAGATCAGGTAGATGCTTTGTCCAGTATATCACATCGGGACAAGGCGTATTACCTCGGCCGTAAAGTTTGTGCAAAATTAAAGGAACTTATTCCTCAGCAACAGTTTGAAGTAGCAGTACAGGCGGCTATCGGAAACCGGGTAATTGCACGAGATACGGTTCGAGCCATGCGCAAAGATGTAACTGCAAAATGTTACGGCGGGGATATTTCCCGAAAACGAAAGCTGCTTGAAAAACAAAAGGAAGGTAAGAAACGCATGAAACAGGTCGGTACCGTAGAAATACCACAAGAAGCTTTCCTGGCTATTCTTTCAATGGACGAAGAAGATCGTTAAACCCAATTTTATCCTATGCAGAACTTAGTAAAACGAATTGTACTGTTTTTCATCTTTATGGTGATGATCTCTACGGCTGCTCAAGCGCAGTTCGAAGAGCCTGAGATCAAGAAAGTGGAAAACACAAAAGAAGCAAAGGCTGCTTTTCAGGCCCAATTTACTGACATCAAGTGGACCGGACAAGGATTTCGATATAATGAACTGGATCGGATGCCAACCATTGAGATTCGAGCTGTATTGCAGGATGTATATGGCGATCCGACCCAAACCGTGGAAGACATCATCGAAAAGGATGGTTATTTGCGGGATGGTAAATCCATTCAATTTGAATATTGGTTTATTATAGACGGCTATATTCCTATGATGGTACTTGACCTTGAAGGACCGTTTGAGGATGGGTTGGTCTACGTGGGCGCCAGTCGCTATATAGATCTTATGCCTGAGGTTAAACGTACACTCACCAAAGATTTGCGCGCAGCATCACCCCGAGAATATGTAGATTATTTCTTTTCACCTGAAAGAGGTCAATGGTACCGGGTTTCCTATGAGGCCGGCGAATACAAGAAGGAAGAGATAAAGAAACCTTCGCACATCAAAACTAAATAATAAACGACATTGGAAGACAACAATAAGTCCGAAGACAAAGGATTAAGCTCCTATTGGAAGAAGCGGAAGGAAAAGAAGGAAGCAGAAAACAAGAAAGCAAAGTCGTGGTTACGTGAGTGGTTAGATGCAATCGTATTTGCATTTATTGCAGCGGCTATACTCCGTGCTTTTCTTTTTGGCTCATATAAGATCCCCACACCCTCCATGGAAAAAACGCTCATGACGGGAGACATGCTCATTGTATCAAATATTACCTATGGGCCGCGAACTCCAATGGGTGTTTGTGTTCCTTTTCTACAAGGTTGGTGCCTGCCCGGTGTTCAGCTTCCATGGACCCGGCTTCCCGGTCATCGTGATGTTGAGCGAAACGATATTTTTGTATTTAATGTGCCATGGGAAGTAAAACCCATCTCTCAAAAAACAAACTATATAAAACGGGCCGTGGCTATACCCGGAGATACGATCTCAATTCGGGATAAAGTTCTGTACATAGATGGAGAACCGGAAGTAGATCATGAAGGGGTTCAGCAGCATTATGTCATCAAAATGGCAAATCGCGTTCGGTTGAGTAATGCCAAAATGGAATCTGTAGGTGGAGAATTGATCGGATACACTAATCAGGATACCTACATCGTGAATATGACTGACGACGTGGCAGCAGAAGTATCTGGTTGGTCTGAGATCGATACCATGTACATGAATGTCACGCCCGAGGGATCAACCGAAAGAGGCTATGTGCAAAGTGAAGGCAGTTTTTCAAGAGCATTCAGTAATCCGGATCAGATGCCGAAGACCGTAGTGCCGTTTGAAGGGCAGAAAATTCAGTTAACTGATGAAAATTGGTTTGTCTACAGAGATATAATTGAGCGCTATGAACGAAATGAGTTAAGGCGTGAAAATGGTCAGATCTTCATAAATGGAGAGCAGACGAATACCTACACCATTAAGCAAAATTACTATTTTGCGATGGGAGATAATCGGGATAACAGTCAGGATTCCCGTTTTTGGGGCTTTGTTCCTAAAGATCATGTGATTGGAAAAGCGGTGATCGTATGGTTTTCAATAGATGGGATGGTGCCCAAATTTGAACGTATGTTCACTCTGATTGACTAGTTAAAAAATGAGTAAGTACAGCCGGGGTAATTTTTGTGAATGACCCCGGCATGACTTTAATCAATTCTTAGCCATTGTTTTACCTTTAGGCGCGCCTTCCCGAATTGCTAGCTGACCACAACCAGCGTCAATATCATCTCCACGACTACGGCGAACCGTTGCCCGTACATCATTTTTGATAAGCTCCCGCATAAAATTGTCGAGGCGTTCTTCCCGGGCTCGTTTCAGTTCCACTCCAGCCACATTGTTGTACATGATGATATTCACCTTACTAGGTACCCACTTTACAATTTTCGCCAGATCCCGAGCATCCTGTGGACTGTCATTGAAATTGTCAAAAAGCAGATATTCGTATGTGACCGAACGATCTGTCATTTTATGATAATGTTTTACGGCATCTTCCAGACTTTCCAGGTTCATGGAGTTGTTGATCGGCATGATCTTGTCCCGCTTTTCATCGGTAGGGGCGTGCAGGGAAATAGCCAGATTGAAAGGCTCCTGATCATCTGCAAGCATTTTTATCTGTTTGGTGAGCCCAACGGTAGAAACCGTAATACGTTTTGGAGAAAGCTCAATACTTAAGGGGTCTGAAATAATATGAGCAGAATTGGTAACGGCCTTATAATTATGCAAAGGCTCACCCATTCCCATATATACAATATTGGTGATCTTCTTTCCATACTTCTCTTCGGCAAGATCATTGATATACTGAACCTGATCAACAATTTCACCATGAGTCAGGTTTCGGAATAGCCCCATTTTTCCCGTGGCACAAAACGCACACCCAAATACACAACCTACTTGAGACGATACACACACGGTGAGTCTTCGGGCTGCACCATCCGCAAAGAAATCAGGGATCAGAACAGCCTCTACTTTATACTCCTTTTCAGGATCGTTCAGCTGAAATAAGAATTTAATGGTTCCATCCTTACTCTCCTGCTGCTGTACCAGCTTAATGCGGTTTATCGTAGCAATTTCACGGAGTTTATCGCGAAGATCCTTAGAGAGATTGGTCATATCCTCAAAATCAGAAACGCCCTTTTGGTAGAGCCATTGAAAGATCTGATCAGAGCGGAAACTTTGGAGACCAAGTTCGCTACAAAAGTGAGCGAGTTCGTCTTTGGTGAGGGATTTTAAGTCGGTTTTTTGGAGAGTATCTGCTGTATTCATATCTCTAAAGATACGGAATTACCAAATGAACATCGAACGGATGCGGAAAGGGATCACCGCCTTTTATGAGACCTTTGTTGTTGTACATTATTCCTGCCAAAAGAGCGTTTCATCATTTCGCCAAAGGCTCGTTGTTGTTCTTCATCTAAAACGCTACGCATTTCTCGCATGTGCAAGAACATCTCCCGTTCCATTTTTGTGTAGTGATGCGTGAGTTCATTTAGCAAGGAGTCGCGGAATGCTTCATTATCGTCTCGCTCACTCATAACAAAGTCGATATATGCTTTTCGTTTCTCGTCAAGTTGCCGCCTATTCTCCCTCATATCCCGGTAGTGGCGTCTTCGTAGTGATGAAACTGTATCAAGCTGTGCATGGGTCAGGTTCAGTCTTTCCTGAAAATATTCATGCATAGGCCTGGAATCCTGAAAACTATTTCCGCGATCTGAGAATCCGTTTCTTGGGTCAGGCAGGTTCATCCATAAAGTGAGTAAGATCCCAATATTTATTACCACCATGATGATGAAACCGGTAAGTGACCAACGGTATTTTTTTTCAATATCCATGTTTTTATTCCTCCGTTTGGGTGTAATAGCTCAGGTCAAAAAGCTGATAGTCGGCCATCAGTTGCTCTTCATAGTTCACAACAGATGACTCCTCAGTTGCGGTATAATTACCGTGTATATAAATAGATGCTACATTCAGGATGAGGATCAGCACTACTGCTGCAACCGAGAAAGCAAAACCAAACTCTCGAGATTGCTGAGGTAAAGCCGGCTCATTCTGCTGTTCGATCTTAGCCTGTAATCTGCTATAGAAAAAATCATCAGTTTGGGCTCGTTCTATCCTGTCCAATGCATGTAAAGTTTTCTCAACTTCATGCTCAATATGTTTTTTTGATCCCATGGTTCAATCCATTTCGTTTTGTTGATAATAATCGTGAAGCTGCTTTTTTAAGTTTTCTCGGGCCCGGTATAAAAGTGATTCCACTGCTGGAACACTCATTTTCATCACATCAGCCACCTCCTGATAACTCAGCCCTTCCACCTTTTGCAGAGTGAAGGCCGTTCGCTGTTTTTCGGTCAGTTTTTCAATTTCCCCAAACAAGATACCGGCACGCTCTTTATTCTCAAGTTCAAGCCCCGGATGCATAAAATTGGATCCATCAACTTCCTCAGCTCCTTCATTTCCGAAAAAAGAACTAATTGCCTTAAAAAAACCGGATCGTTTTTGTCGTTTCCGATACCGGATCTGCTCCAGTGATTTTGTAACGGCAATACGATAGATCCATGTTGAAAGCGCAGCATCTTCCCTGAAATCTCCGATCGAGTCATATACCTTCATAAAGACCTCTTGTGCAATATCTTCCGCATCGTGGTGATTTCGCAAAAATCCCAGGCAAGTGTTATACACCTGATCTTTGTGCGTATTCACCAAATGTTTGAATGCGGCTTCATCACCTTGCTGAAGTCGAATTAAAAGTTCTGATTCCTTGATCTTTTTGAAGTTTTGGAATGATGGTATTTGGGTTGATACAGACATGATACTCAGCTGAGCGCTTAAAAAAAATGCAGGGATGTTGCTCCCCGCATTTTAGGTTCAAGCTACTACCGATTCCATCGCTGCCCGCGGAAAGCCCCCATTTTGCAACCGCGATTCAGATGAAAACTGTCAAACTTGATACGCTGCTCTTCATTTAAGATCTGTTTGATCTGTTGTTGATGAGCAGCTCTTTGTTTGAGCATATTGGCCCGCAACTCACCGATCTCATCTGCAAGTGTAGTGACTTTCGATTTGTCATAATTATCGCCTACAGATAGAGCGCGAAGTTCGGCCTGCTTTTGCTGAAGTGTAGTGCGAAACGTCAGCATCTCCTTTTGTCCGTTCAGGTGAATTTTCTCAATGGCGGCTTTTTGGTCTTCATCGAGGTTAAGCATTTCAATGAGGCGCAGATGCTGAGCCCCGGGTTGATTCTGCATCATTTGCATGCGTTCCTGTCGGTCGAAACGAGGGCTATCTGCTCTGTTGTATCGTTGCTGAGCATTCAGGTTGGTTGTGAATGCAACCAACAGAATGAAAATGGTTAAAGATCTAATGTGTGTTTTCATGGGATGGTGCTCCATCTAAGTTGGTGTTCATTAGCTTAGATGCCATCGAAGACGAAAACTTTTGGGTGGGTGAAATAGTTAGTTGGTGAAGAGGTAATATGTTGCTAAAGGATATATTTCTTCCCCAAAGATCAACAACTTTTCATCGAGCTTTTACCATTTAACTCATCCTGCAATGCCTTCCAGTTGGGGAGAAATTGACTCATCAATCCATAAAAACGTTTGTTGTGGAGGCGTTCGTGCAAGTGTGTCATTTCGTGGACCACCACATATTCGAGTAGTTCAGGTCTTTTATGAGCGAGCTGTAAATTTAGCCAGATACGCCGCGCTCTGATGTTGCAGGTTCCCCAGCGTGTTATCATGTCCTTCACCCCAAATTCAGCAACAGAAACCTGCATCATGGGTTCCCATTTCTCGATCAGCTTAGGGATCTCACGTTTTAACTCAGCTCGATACCACTCCTTCAGGACAGATGCTTTTTTAGCGGTTTCACTGTCAGGGCGAACCGTCATTTTTAATATCTGTCCATTGGTTTCAACGCTTGGCTTCTGGCGCTTTTCAAGTATCTGAAGCTCAAACTCCTGTCCCCAGACCCAATGTTTTTCACCCGAAACAAAATTCAGTGTTCTGTTGACCGGGGCCTTTCTTTTCTGCTGAAGGTGCTTTTTGATCCACGGTAACTTATCGGTGAGAAATTGAATGATGGTCTTTTCAGGAGTGCGACGGGGAACCGATAACCGAATTTTTTGCTCTGAAGGATAGACCCGTAAATTTAGATTCTTGATGTTCTTCCGGTGAACGTCAACATCCAATTTCGCAACTGTGATCTTTTCTTTAGAGTAGGTTTTAGGTCTTGCCATGTTTAATTACAGTGCTCTCGATAAAATTTTAAGCCATAAGATATTGATGCATTCAATTAAATAATAATCAGTAATTAAGGCGGGTATGGAACAAAATAAGATTCAAAACCCTTGTTTACACTGAATGAATCAACTGAAACATAAGGAGTTATGGAATTGAACAATATTTATGATACCGTAGTAGGTAAACTGGAAATGTGGCTTAGCACGGCCATCGAAATGCTTCCTAATCTGGCAATGGCTTTATTGGTTGTTGTCATATTTTACGCATTGGCCAAAGTGATCAAAAATACGGTAGGGAAGCTGCTTGGGCAAGTGACGGAAAACAAAACAGTCACAGGTTTGATACAAACGGTTATCAGCGTATTGGTGCTCACAGCCGGGGTGTTCTTTGCTCTCAGTATTTTAAATCTTGATGGCGCTGTAACCAGTCTGCTTGCCGGTGCCGGTATCATAGGTTTGGCTTTGGGTTTTGCCTTTCAGGATATCGCCTCTAACTTTATATCGGGAGTGCTCCTTTCTATTCGGCATCCCTTCGGTATTGGAGATATCATTGATACGAACGGGTATTTTGGAACCGTACAGAAACTGAATCTCAGAAATACGGTGATTCGTACGCCGCAGGGACAAATTGTATATGTACCAAATAAGTCAGTGTATGAAAACCCATTTACTAACTTCACAAAAACAGGAATGCGACGTATCGACCTGGAATGCGGAGTCTCCTATGGAGATGATTTGGAGAAAGCCCGTAAAGTAGCCATTGAAGCCATTGAAGGCTTGGATGCGCGTGACAAATCCAAAGATGTAGAACTATATTATGATTCTTTTGGTGGGAGCTCAGTCGACTTCAAACTCCGGTTTTGGATCGATTTCGAGGTGCTTCCCCAATATCTTGGAGCCCGAAGTGAAGCCATTATCAGACTGAAAAAAGCATTTGATGAAAACGATATTATGATCCCATATCCTATCAGAACCCTGGATTTTGGAATTCGTGGTGGCGAAAAGCTGGATTCAATGCTTCAGAATGGTAAAACGAAATAATTTAAGCCGCTTTTTTAAGAGCAATTTAAAGGCCGGACAGCAATGTCCGGTTTTTTTAATGCCCAATTAAGATCTGGAATGCACTCATAGCCAAGATAGCGAGGGTTACCCAAAGCCCCACTTTTTTAGGTTCACACTTTTCCAGTGCCTCAGGTATCAGATCTGCAAATACCATCCAGATCATTGCTCCGGCGGCTAATCCCAATCCCAGTGGAAGGTATTGCTGAAAAACCTCTACAAATACAAAAGCGGGGATAGCCATCAATGGCTGGGGCAAACTTGAAAAGATACTCCACCATACGGCTTTTAGCGGAGAAGTTCCTTGTGGCACCATCACCAAGCTAATTGCCAGGCCTTCCGGGATATTGTGAACAGCGATGGCAATGGCAATGAAAACCCCAAATTCCATAGTACTGGCGAAAGAAACCCCAACACTTACGCCTTCTGCAAAAGAGTGTACCGTCATGATTCCTAAAAACATAAGCATAGCCATGCGTTTTCCGCTGGCAATATCGGTGATCTCGATCTCGGCACGGCCTTCCATCCACTTGTTGGCAAGCACTACAATGATCACTCCGGAAAGCATTCCGCCAAGCGTCATCCACTGATCAATGCTATACCCTTCCATGATGAGGCTAAAACTGGCTGCTAACATCAATCCCGAAGCTGCAGCATTTGATTTCCCCAACAAAGAGTCGGATATATCTTTAATAAAAAAGAAGGGAATAGCGCCCAGTCCGGTTGCTACCGCGGTAAGCAGTGCATACAAGAAAACCTGGGTTATGGGTTCGTTTAGTATATCCATAGGAGTTGATTGGCGATGAATATAGAGATCAAAAAAATCATTCCCTAAACAGCAGAGGAGATCAAAGTAGTTTAAATTCAGTCAAAATAATCGGAAGAAAAATGAGGTTTAAGAAAGCTTACTTTACTACGATAAGAGAAAAAGTGAGCATATGAGGTTACGGATCTAAGAGAAGTTTCGATGATGAGGATATATGTACTTTTATTTACGGTGGTGATTCTAGCTGGATTTTTTGAGCCGACAATAGCGCAACAGGAGGAAAGCTCAAATCCATTTTCCCTAAGTGTAACTTATACCGTGGATATTTTTGGAAATTTTAACGGAGGGAATGCCACGGGGCTCAGGTATATGGACAATCTTGATGTAAACCTGGAAGCCCATTTCGAGACACTTCCCTTTGGTCTCGGAGGGACAACCTTCTATGTATATGGACTTGGAAATCAAGGTAGCGGCATTTCAGCTTTGACCGGAGATATACAAGGAGTGAGTAATATTGAGACAGAGAATTCCTGGCGTATATTTGAAGCCTGGGTGCAAAAGAAGTTTTTTCTTGCAAACAGCTCCTTATTGGTTGGGCTATACGATATCAACTCTGAGTTCAATGTGCTGAACAGCAGTTTGTTGTTTTTGAATAGTTCACATGGGCTTGATCCTACCATTGCCTCAAGCGGGGTGATGGGACCATCAACTTTTCCATACACTTCGCTGGCTGCTCGTCTTAAAATAAATCCATTTTCCGGGATGGTGATACAAGGAGCGGTTCTGGATGGAGTGCCATCAGATCCCGCTAACTCCAAAGGAACTAAGGTGAAGTTAAGAAAATCGAACGGAGTGTTTGTAATTGGTGAAGTTGGGTATCATTCTGTGTCTGGAATGGAGCTTCAGCAAAGAAATCGTACTTCGCGCAGGCAGAATCTGCTGGCTCCCGGTATTTCATCGGATAACAGCATAGCATTGGGTGGATGGTTTTATTCAGACAAGCGAGACACTTTCACCGATGGATATCAACAAACAGAATTTGGGATCTATGCTCTTGGTGAATATGAAATTCTTACGGAAAGTGAGGGAGAACAGATCCCTGAGAGTCTTCAGATATTTGGCAGAGCAGGAATATCAAACACAGAAGTTCAGGAAATTGGAGGATTTTTTGGCGCAGGGTTTGTGGTTAAAGGACTCTTTAAACAAAGATCAAAAGATCAGTCCGGCTTTGCAGTGGCGTGGGCGTCAGCGGGAACAGAATACATCAACAATACCTTCATCGGAGATGGTAGGCCGGAAAAGGCAGAAACGAATTTCGAGCTTACGCACCTGTTTTCTCTCAATGATTATGCAGACCTGCAGCTAAATACCCAATATATCCTAAATCCCGGTTTCAACCCCGTTTTGGATAATGCCATGGTTGGCGGACTTAGATTGATCTTGGGATTTTAGGAAATAGGATCAGGTTTTGGCTTCCCCCACTTTATTCCAATTCACCATTTTGACTACAATATACAAGCCTCCGAGTACCATTGGGATGCTAAGCAGCTGCCCCATGTTGAACATCCAGTCGCTGGCGAAATTGGCTTGAGGGATCTTTGTGTATTCAAGGAAAAATCTTCCGGAAAATAACAGGATCAGGAACATGCCAAATAGCGAACCTTCCGGCGGATGGGCTTTATATTTTTTATAAATGAACCAAAGCACAGCAAATACTGCGATACATAGAACGGCTTCATATAACATGGTTGGGTGCCTTGGAACCATTCCTAATGGTCCTGGCAGATTGGTGAAGACGACTCCAAAAGCGGAATCCGTTTCATGACCATATATTTCTGAGTTGAAAAAGTTACCCGTTCTGATGAAAGCTCCACCGATCGCTGTTGGGATCACAACCCGGTCTGCCAGCCACCAGAAACTCATCCCGGCGTGTTTTTTAGCCAGGTAGTACATTGCAATGACAATGGCAATGGCTGCACCGTGACTCGCCAACCCGCCTTTCCAGATAGCCAGTACTTCATCCAGGTTTCGGAGATAATAGGAGGGGTCGTAGAATATCACATGCCCAAGCCGGGCGCCAATAACCGTGGCTACTAAGATCCAGGTGAGAACACTTTCCATTTCTTCCACTTTGCGTCCCGCATCTTTCCACATCTTCACCCCAAACATATAACCGGATACAAAAGCCCCGGCAAAAAGTAGTCCATACCAGCGGGGGGCAAGAGGACCTAATTCAAATATCACAGGGTCGATGCCCCATCTCAGGTTATCCAATAAAGCTAAAATCATAATTCAATTAAGAATGAAAAGTCGCTCCGAAAATACAAAGCTACCCCCGATAAAAAAATCTCAACTATGGATGCTTGAAGATTCAGTAAATACAATCTAAAACATATTTTTTTGAAGTTATCTGAAAAATTACTGTCCCCGGCTATTATAGTCCGGAACGCATTTAATATCCTGAGAGCATATTCGCGCTACTGATACTGGTTATGGAGCAAATGAACCCAAAATAGACACCTCATTTTTTTAGCTAAATGCCTATACTTGTTTTGTCAATATAACAGGGAATTAATCGAACGCAGGTGAAGGACGACCGCAGATTTGTACGACCGCGAAAGCAGCTGGTAGAGCAACTACGCAAAAAAGGCATAGAAGACGAACGTGTGCTTCAGGCTATTGGCAAGATTCCCAGGCACAAACTTATTGATACGGCTCTGCATACCAAAGCCTACAACGATACCGCTCTCCCCATAGGAATGGGACAAACGATCTCGCAGCCTTTCACTGTGGCGGCTCAAACCGAATTATTGGCCGTAGAGAAGGGAGATAAGATCCTGGAAATTGGAACCGGTTCAGGCTATCAATGTATGATCTTATGTGAGCTGGGAGCCGAAGTTTACAGCGTTGAACGCCATAAGGAACTATATCATAAAGCAAAGGAAGCCCTCAACGAGCTGGGATATCGTGCCATGCTGAAAGTGGGTGATGGAACGCTGGGATGGTCTACCTATGCCCCCTATGACGGCATCGTGGTAACAGCCGGGGCCCCTGTAGTTCCGGATGACCTGGTGCAGCAATTAAGTATCGGCGGTCGATTAGTGATCCCGGTTGGAGATGATGAAAAACAAATGATGCTGAGGATCACACGCGTCTCAGAAAATGAATATGAACGAGAAGAATTGGCAGATTTTAAATTTGTACCGCTTATTGGCGAAAAAGGCTGGGGAGAATCATAGTGGCTGATCAAAAGCAATCAAGCTCTCCCAAAGACACTACCACATTTAAAGAATCACCTTTCTTAGTCCTTAAAGGATTTTTGATGGGCTCGGCCGATATCGTACCTGGTGTGAGTGGCGGAACCATGGCGCTGATAGTGGGTATTTATGAACGACTGCTGAATGCCATTAAAAGTGTGAATGGCAGATTTCTGAAGCTGTTTTTCACCTTCAAGTGGAAGGCTGCGTTCAAAGAAATGCATGTGTTCTTTCTGATCGCATTGTTTACGGGAATTTTTTCCGCACTGGCTTTCTTTACGAAAGTAGTGCCGCTGCAGGTGTATATGTTTACTCATCCTGAAATTGTATATGGATTGTTTTTTGGCTTGATCGTCGGCTCAATCTACATCCTGATCAAAGCGCTGCAGCGGTTTTCGAAACTCGAGCTGCTTATGCTTTTTTTGGGGATGGCCTTTGGGATCTGGATCGTTTCACTGGTGCCGGCTGATACTCCTGAACATCCCGCTTTTGTATTTTTGAGTGGAAGCATTGCCATCTGTGCGATGATCCTGCCGGGCATTTCTGGTTCCTACCTGTTGCTTATCATGCGAAAATATGATTATCTGCTTTCCCAGATCGGCAAGATAGGTGGAGTAGAAACCATGGATGGATTGATCGGATTACTCCCTTTTATGCTGGGTGCAATAGTCGGACTTGCTGCTTTTTCCCGCTTTTTATCTTGGTTGCTTTCCAAATATCACCCCCAAACTATAGCCGTTTTGATCGGGTTTTTGATCGGGTCTTTATATGTGATATGGCCGTATCAGCACCGGGATTTTGTAGAGCAGGTGAGAGATGTTGAAGTGGTTTATTTGACCAATCCCAAAGCGCAGGAACTACTGGAAAATCCCCCAAATACGAATCTGCCAGAGTACGAGCGCCTGGGGGAGATCAGCAATGCAGAATCCAATTTTGACGAGATGAAGCAGGTAGAGATAGAGACGGTAAAGAATAAGCTCATCAAATCGGAACCATATGTGCCGGGTTGGCTTGGCTCAAAACCTGGTGACGATCCCAATGTTTGGGGTGGAATCATAGGTATTTTAATAGGAATATTGATGGTAGGTGGGCTGGATAAACTCCGGGATAAGTAGTAAGACTTTCTCCTTTGCTAAATTCCAGAAGATTGACCTTTCAGATATCAAAAGAAATTAAGGATGCATAAAACCATTCCTCTTCGATGTTGACTATTCCTCTGTTCAATATTCTAAAGCAGAATTTATTTATCGGAAAGATGGAACCTTAACATCTGCTAACTTATTTTAAATAATAGGTTATCAATCAAAAAAAGGAGTCACAATGAAAGTCGATCGAATATTAATTCCCACCGATCTATCTGAAAAAAGCAATGCTGCGCTTGAAACTGCTGATCAATTCATTGAAAGCTTTGATTGCACGGTAGATCTGATGCATGTGATTCCACTTTCGAAATATCTCGGCGATAGTTTTGATAAGATCGGCGTGCCGTTGAGTATGGACAAGGATGTATATCCGAAACTTGTGGAAAATCAGCGGAAGGAGTTGTCTGCTTTCGCGAACAAGCACATCCAGAAAAAAGAAAACAGGGGCGAGTACATCGTAACCATAGACCGCAAGCCCTCCGATTCTATTCTCAAACAGATCGAGAAAGGAAATTATGATCTGGTGATGATGAGTGCGAAGGGATCTCATGTTGGGGAATTCTTCCACGGCAGCGCCACCGATAAAGTTATTCGTCGTTCCAAAACACCGGTTTTAACGCTTAGCGGAAAAATGGTGTCCGAGAAGATCAACACGATCGTAGTGCCTTGTGATTTTTCCAATCACTCTCTGGCGGCCATTCCAATGGCTTTTGATCTGGCCCAAAAATTTGGCGCCAAACTTGAGATACTGAATGTGATTGAAATGTATGCCCATGATATTCATGGAGTGGAACCAACTACTATCGGTATTGATGAAGATGCTGTTTACGGAGGCTTGAAAGGCCGGTTGAAATCATTTTTTGATGATTTTGAAGAATACGATTTCAGAGTAGAAGATGGAGATGCGGAAAACGAAGATATATTGGTTCATTCCGAAAATGGGGAAGAGAGTAGCCTCGCATTTAAGACGGTGGTTCTAAAATCGATCGCCGCTCACCACGAGATCATCGATTACGGAAATGAACATGCCGACTTGCTAGTTATGAGTACACATGGCCGCACCGGACTATCAAGAATGTTGTTGGGTTCTACGGCAGAACAGGTTATACAACATCTTGAAATACCACAGATCACCATTAAACCGGACTTGAAGAAGTAACAGGGAACTCTGTAAATAGCTTTATTTAGGAAGGAGCAACAAGTTTTATGTTGCTCTTTCTTCATTCAAACTTCACAGATTATCACGATCTTCCGCTAACAACTAATCAAAGAGGAGGTTGTTATGAAAGCACGTCATATTCTGGTCCCAACGGATTTTTCGGAAGCATCTAATGAAGCTGTAAAGATGGCCGCCCGTTTTGTAGATCTATTCGATAGCACGGTAGACCTGATCCATGTTATTCCATTGATGAGTTATTACGACGAGAGCATGGAACATCTTGGGGTTCCTTTTGATATGGAGAAGGACTTGTATCCTAAAGTGTTGAAATCTGCGAATGAGAAAATGCATGAGATCGCTGAAGAGTTTCTTCCCAAAGAGCATCGCGGTCAGATCATAAACTTAGTTGGTCGGAAGCCTTCACAGGTAATAGCTGAGCAAGCCAATAGCAGTCAGTATGATCTAATCATAATGAGTAATAAGGGAGGACATCGATCTAAAGGTGAAAGAAGTAATATCACCGAAAAAGTCATCCGCTATTCAGAAAAGCCGGTGCTCAGTATTAATACTGAATTCGGTAAAGAGGACATTCATGAGATTCTGATCCCCGTAGATGGTTCAGACGATTCTGCTGCACCATTGGCTGAAGCTTTCGAGTTGGCTATGATGTTTGACGCCAGGATCACATTAATGCATATCATTGAGCCATATACACTGGGAATGGAAGTGTTGCCTATGACCATTGAAGACGATCAGGCGGTGTACACTTCTCTGCTGAAAAGCATAAAAAGCTATTTTGAAGATCACCCTGATATGAACCTCAGTATCGAATCAACTGGTACGGATTTCGAAGATCAATTGGTCCGAAAAGTGGATGGAAAGACAGAAACGGTGAAAGTAGTGAGCCTGATCAAAAAAGGCTTCTCTGCTCATACTGAGATCATAGAATATGCTGAGGAAAATGCAGATATGGTTGTGATGAGTACACACGGTCGCACCGGCATTGCCCGCGTATTATTAGGCTCAACAACCGGAATAGTAGCTCAACAATTATCTAAACCTCTTTTGACCTTGCGCCCTGAGTGAATGCCATGTTCTTCGTGCATCTCAAAAAGTTCAGAATAACAGCAATTCACTTCTGCACAAATACTTGCAGAACGGATACTCCTTGTCCTTTGTTGGTAGATTAGAACAGAATAAAAGTAATACCAAACCTTGAAGTAACATTATGGAATACCGTTTTTTAGGACGATCAGGACTAAAAGTTTCAGCACTTTCATTCGGCTCATGGGTCACCTTTGGAGAACAGGTTGACACCGATCTGGCCTACAATCAAATGAAAACCGCCTACGATGCCGGCGTCAACTTTTTTGACAATGCAGAGGCCTACGAAAATGGGAAATCGGAAACCATTATGGGAGAAGTGATCCAAAAAGCAGGATGGAAACGATCTGATCTCGTTCTTTCTACCAAGATCTTTTGGGGCGGAGAAGGGCCGAACGATCAGGGGCTGTCTTTCAAGCATATCAAAGAAGGAACAGAAGCAGCCCTCAAACGACTTCAAACTGATTATGTAGATCTCATCTTTTGTCACCGTCCAGACTTGCATACGCCTATCGAAGAAACCGTTTGGGCCATGAACCAAATGATCAATGAAGGGAAGGCGCTGTATTGGGGAACGAGTGAATGGAATGCGGATCAGATCCGAAAGGCTTATGATTTTGCCAAGGAAAACAACTTGCGTCCGCCTTTGATGGAGCAACCTGAATACAATATGTTTCGTCGGGATAAAGTAGAATCTGATTTTACTTCGTTGTATGAAGATATTGGACTTGGAACTACGATCTGGAGCCCATTGGCAAGTGGTTTACTTACGGGGAAATATAACGACGGAGTTCCTGAAGGTTCACGTCTTGACCTCGAAAAATATAGCTGGCTTCGAAAAAAACTACTGGAATCTGAAGAGGGGAGAGCCAAACTTGAAAAAGTTAAAAAGCTGGCTTCTGTTTCTGATGATCTTGGCGTGCCTATGCCACAGCTTGCGCTTATTTGGTGCCTCAAAAATCCAAACGTAAGTACCGTGATTACCGGTGCATCCAGTGTTGAGCAGGTAGAGCAAAACATGAAAGCCATTGATCTTGTAGACAAAGTGGATGAGGCAGCAATGGCGAAGATCGAAGAAATTCTCGATAACAAACCCAACGCACCTACCGATTGGAGAAGAGGCTAAAATTTGAAACCCGAATATCGGATGTTCATTATCATAGATGAACATCCACTTTAAATTGATCTTGCCCTAAAAAGGCAGGTCATCATCCAGGTCGACTTCCTGATTGCCGTCCATCGTTAATCCTGGTGCACTTGGCGGAGCTTCTGCTTGTCCGGCAGATCCTTGTTCGATCTTCCAGGCTTTCACATCGGTATACCAATTTCCCTTGTACTCCCGGCTTTGGATATCAATAAAAGCTGTGATCTCATCGCCTTCGTTTACTTTATTCTGGTCGATATTATCGCCCCATTGGGTGATGCAAACCTGCTTCGGATACTTCCCTTTGGTTTCCAGAATAAAATCTCGTTTTCTCCAGGGACCATTTTTTCCCTGACCCGATTGTTCTTCTAATATTTTGCTGACTTTCCCTTGAATTTGTAGATCCATAATCCCTGCTGTTTTTGTTATTGAAAAAGGGTCGGATAATATAGAAAGCTCTGTTTCTAACTTCGAGTAGTTTTTTGGGAAAATACGGAGCCATCATAAATAGATTCCCAATACAAAAAAAGCCCCGCAAAATTGCGAGGCTTTTAAGAACATTCGAAAATTAAATTCGCAGCTTATTTATTGGCGAATTCAAAATCTTCCAACTCATAGTCAACGCCATCTTGTGGGCGGAGGGTAGTAGATTTTGGCTCAAGGAAATACTTGAGATAATCACGTCCGCCGGCCTTGGCATCGGTTCCGCTTAGTTTGAAGCCGCCAAATGGCTGAGCTCCAACAAGGGCTCCGGTACACTTCCGGTTGATGTATAAGTTTCCTACACGGAATTCACGCAGCGCTCTGTCGATCTTCTTAGGATCTTTGGAGAAATAAGCTCCTGTAAGCGCATAATCTACGCCGTTGGCAATACGAAGCGCATCATCAGTGTCTTTGGCTTTAATGAAGGCGGTAACCGGACCAAAGATCTCTTCCTGAGCAATGCGGTCATTTTCGTCAATATCTGCAAAAACAGTAGGCTCTATGTAGTACCCTTCGTCATCGGTTTCGGCGCGTTTACCACCTGCAACCAATCGGCCTTCCTCTTTTCCGATATCAATGTAGCTCATGATCTTATCCACGGCTTTCTCATTGATAACAGGTCCGGAAATATGATTGTCTTTTGGATTTCCAACACTTAGAGCTTTCGTTTTCTGGGCCACTTTTTCAAGTAATTCATCATAAATAGTCTGGTGGGCAACAACCCGTGAACCAGCTGAACATTTTTGTCCCTGAAATCCAAATGCTCCTTTTACGATCTCAGTAGCTGCCAGCTCGATATCGGCATCTTCATCTACCACAGTGGCATTCTTTCCGCCAAGCTCGCATACCATTCGCTTCAGGAATTTTTGTCCTTCCACAACATCGGCTGCAATTTTGTTAAGGTGAAGGCCAACCGCTTTGGATCCGGTGAAGGAAATAAAGCGAGTCTTTGGATGTTTAGCCAGGTTTTCACCCACTTCAATATCGCCACCGGTAACATAATTAAAGACTCCGGCAGGGAGATCTATTTCGTCAAGGATCTCAGCAAAAAGCTGTCCCATTTTAGGTGTATCGGGTGCAGGTTTGGCAACAACCGTGTTACCAACAGCAATGGGCGCGATGGACATTCCCACAAAAATAGCGAAAGGGAAGTTCCAGGGAGAGATAGATACCCCGGCACCTATAGGCATGTAAATAGATCTGTTGTAATCGCCCCAGGTTTCGGAAAGCACATCCATGCCGTCGTCAATACGGAGTGCTTCGTGTGCGTAGTACTCAATAAAGTCAATGGCCTCGCAGGTATCGGCATCGGCTTCAAGATAGCTTTTTCCAGCTTCGCTGATCATCCACGCATTGATCTCAAGTCGACGGCGACGTACAACATTAGCAGCTTTAAAGAGATATTCAGCTCGTTTTTCAGCTGATACATACTGCCAGCTTTCAAAGGCATCCCAGGCTTTATCGAGGGCATCAAAGGCTTGTTTTTTACTGGCCATCTGAAAGGTTCCGATGGTCTCTTTCAGGTTACCGGGGTTTTTACTTTCAAAAGTTCCGGCATCCCCTTTTACGAATTCACCGTTAATGTATAGATCATATTCTTTTCCAAAATTTGAGCGTACTTCTTCGAGCGCATCTTTCTGAGCCTTGTCGTTGGTAGGGTCAGAAAAATCGAGATAGGTCTCATTTTTGTACTTTTCTAAAGTTTGATCGGGCATAGGTCTTAGTTTTAGATGTAATATTTAATTTCTTTACACCCGAAAGATACGCAGAAAAGCGCTCCCAATTCAAAGGTTGTATCTATGTGAGGGATTGAAAGTCCGAAACATTGAAAATAGGGCGTTATAATGGTAGCTTAAGGGAAATTCACATGAACTTTATAGATGCTTAATACATTGAAGTTAGTGTAACAAATAGCATCTAAACTCAATCAAAAAAAGGATTAAAAAATGGCTAAAATTAAAGTAGGAATTAACGGGTTTGGCCGCATTGGAAGAATGGTAACCCGATCAATTCTGGCAAATCATAAAGATAACATTGAAATTGTTGGGGTGAATGACCTTACCGACCCCAAAACACTTGCTCACCTGTTTAAGTACGATTCTGCTCAGGGAACCTATCCCGGAGATGTATCTGTAGATGGAAACAAACTGACCATTGACGGCATGAGTTTTGAAGTAAGTGCTGAAAGAGATCCTGCAAATCTGAAATGGGGAGATCTTGGAGCAGAAGTAGTTGTGGAATCTACCGGCTTTTTCAGAGATGCAAAAAGTGCTGGAAAGCATCTTGAGTCAGGAGCCAAAAAAGTGATCATTTCTGCACCTGCCTCCGGCGATGACATACAAACCATCGTGTTGGGTGTGAATGATGATAAGATCGATAAAGATATTACGATTTATTCTAACGCCAGCTGTACCACCAACTGCCTTGCACCAATGGTGAAAGTACTGGATGACAAATTTGGTGTGGAAAAAGGATTCATGACCACTATCCACTCTTATACAGGCGATCAGCAACTGGTTGATGGTCCTCATAAAGATCTAAGAAGAGCACGTGCTGCTGCAGCTAACATTGTACCTACTACAACCGGTGCTGCTGCTGCTGTGGGTCTTGTTCTTCCACATCTTGATGGTAAACTGGATGGTAGCGCGGTTCGCGTACCAACCCCAACAGGCTCATTAACAGATCTTGTTGCCGTTGTGAAAAAAGACACCACATTGGAAGAAGTGAATGCGGCTTTTAAAGAAGCAGCTGATGGTGATTTCAAAGGCATCCTCCAGTATACGGATGAGCCCCTGGTTTCAACTGATATTGTTGGAAACCCACATTCTACTATTTTCGATAGTGACATGACCAAAGTAGATGGCAAGCTGGTTAAGATCATCGGCTGGTACGACAACGAAGCAGGATATTCTGCCCGTACCGTTGATCTGATCACTAAGATCGTTTAAAGTGATTTTTTCCTGATTTATCAGGAATCATTTTAGAAACACATTCAAAACTCCTGTTTTCGAAAGAAGGCAGGAGTTTTTTAATGGGAAAAATTATGGCGGCGTACAGGATACTCCAAAGCACCTGCTTAATTGTGATTTTTTCTGAAGGGGATGATTGAGAATTGGTTGATCCATGTAGTTCAAATTCATGGGTCTTGAGCATTTGGCTTTTCCCCACCTAAATCCTCAACCATTCTTTCTGCAAAGAATGTATATTCAAGCCATCAAAATTATGTCAATCAGCATATAGACCGGAGGAAAATATGAATCGGATATTTTTACTATCAGTAGTTATTTCAGGAATGATGGCAAGTGGATGTGTACAGCAAACAGATCAAACTTCCGAAAAAGAGATTGCCTACGACTACGAACTCAACGACACTCAAGTGCACGCAAAATGGAGTAATACCATTGAGCCGGTTCTAACGGTTCCTTCAGGTTCAGTGGTGAAAGTTTCGACACAGGAAGCTTCCGCCAGTCAATTAGATAGAAATTCGACCATTGAAGACTTAGCCAATTTGAGTTTTGATCCCATTCATCCGCTAACCGGACCTGTTTTTGTGGAAGGCGCCCAACCCGGTGATGTACTTAAAGTAACACTGCACAAGGTGGAAATGGGGGGCTGGGGCTGGACGGCTATTATCCCAGGCTTTGGATTTCTTGCCGATGAATTTGATGAGCCCTGGCTAAAAACCTTTGAACTTGGTAAGGATAAGAAGACCGCGAAATTTTCAGAGAATATTGAGATTCCACTTAAGCCGTTTCCCGGAGTGATGGGTGTTGCTCCCGATACCGAAGACAGCCTTTCAACTATACCGCCCAGAGCCAATGGCGGCAACATGGATGACCCGAATATGACGGAAGGCTCTACCATTTATTTTCCGGTATTTGTTGAAGGAGCATTGTTTTCAATAGGTGATACACATGCTGCCCAGGGACACGGAGAAGTATGCGGGACAGCCATCGAAGCTCCGATGAATATCATTTATGAAGTGGAAGTCATTAAAGGCGGCCGTGAAATGAGCGAGCCCCAATATGAAACGGAAGAATATTATGCAGTCACCGGTTTCGCAGAAACAATTGACGAAGCTGCGAAAAAGGCTACGCGCTATATGGTGGATTATCTGGTTGAAGAAAAAGGGATGAACCGTAATGATGCGTATGCACTTTGCTCGCTGGCCGGGGACCTCAAGATCGCTGAAGTTGTGGATGTGCCACACATGCTGGTTTCCATGCACATGCCAAAGAGCATTTTTAAAGATTAAGGAGTGAATTCCTGATGACTTTGAACAGGCACGATGCCGGATTCAGAAAAGATACGCAGCCAGAAATATTCTGAATTTTTAACATCAACTCTCTGCTCAAAATTCTATCATATCACCCAACAGCCTTTATTGAACTTTGATAAAACGAATGAACAAAATGAACACAGCAAAGAAATTATTCTCCCTGTTTTTTATAGCTGCCCTTTTTATTTCCTGCACTGCTCAAGAAGAACAGGTTACTCCGTCTCTTGATACCGTTCAACTTATTGAAGACCTCCGTTTCATTTCCTCCGATGAAACAGAGGGTCGCCAAGTGGGAACGGAAGGAAATCGTATTGCGCGTGAGTATTTGGTTGAGCGTTTTGAAGAGGAAGGCGCGGAACCATTTCAGGGATCTTTTACTCATGAATTCGTTTTCACGGGTCGGGAGGGTGAAGAAATGACCGGCATAAATGTGATCGGACAAATTTCAGGCCGGAGTGATTCTGTGATCGTGATCACAGCTCATTATGATCACCTTGGAAAGAGGGATTCTCTCATCTTCAACGGTGCAGATGATGATGCCTCCGGAACCGCAGCTTTGATCGCCTACATTGATTACTTCAGTCAGGTTCAACCCAACCATACGCTAGTTTTTGCAGCTTTTGATGCCGAAGAGATGGGACTTCAGGGAGCACGGGCTTTTGTTCAGGATTCCGTATTTCTGGAAAAAGTGAAGATGAACATCAACCTCGATATGATCGCTCAGAACGACTCGAATAAGATCTATGCGGTGGGAACCTATCATTACCCTGAGTTAAAGCCGGTACTTGAGGAGATCGAAACTGGGGAGGTAGAACTCCTGTTTGGGCACGATGATCCAAGCAGTGAATTAGACGACTGGACTTATGCATCTGACCACGGTCCATTTCATCAGCAAGGCGTGCCTTTTGTGTATTTTGGGGTCTCAGATCACGAACACTACCATAAGCATACTGATGAGTTTAAAACCATTCCGCACGAATTCTACAAAGGAACAGTACAGCTGATCTTGAATGCGATACTGGCTTTTGATTCAAAAAGTTAAGTGAATAAAAAAAGCCTCTCCGTGTGGGAGAGGCTTAAAAGTTTAAAATCGATATTCGTTAAAACTTTCTCAGATAACTGGTGCATTCGCTGCAGTCTTTTCCGTCTTTACGGGCGTCTTCTTCTTTCTCAAAACCTTGACTGGAAAAAGCCTCAATATCTCCGCTTTTAGAAACGCGTCTCCATCTCCATTCGCCCTTAACGTCTTTGTATAATTCACATTTAGCCATAGATAAGTATCTGATTTATTGAAATTTAATTAGTTTTAAAATAGCTAAAAAGTGCCTCAGAAGCAATTCTAATGCCTTTTTAGGGTTGTGAAGGGTAGGTTTTAGAACTGAAGAAGAGGAGACTCAGGTAATAAATTCTCCTCATTGATTTGGAATCAATGTATCGTCTGATGAGTCTTAAGGACTACCTAGACTTATATTTGCCCGTTCTATTTGATCTCAAAATCATAACTGATCTCAGATCCCATTTCCAATGCTTTGGAAACCGAGCAATACTTAGTGATCGAAAGCTCCAAAGCACGTTCTACCTTTTTGGGATCCAGATCTCCTTCCAGAATATAATGCATGTGAATGCTTTCGTATTTAGAATGCTTTTCTCCTTTTACATCTTGACGATCCCCGTCTACTTCAACTTTTAGGCTTGTTACCTCTTGTTTTTGTTTTTCAAGTATATGAAGGACATCAATGGCACTGCATCCACCTGCTCCTGCCAGTAAAAGTTGCATGGGAGAAAGTCCGCCTTCCAATCCGCCGATCTCATTATTGCCATCAATACGGATCTTACCGCTGGTTTCGTTCTCTGCTTCAAAGTGAAAGTCGTTACCAAGCCAGTTTACATCAATTTTCATTACTACCTTTTTTAGTTGAACGTTTGAGGATCAAAAGTACGGATTAAAAAATAGGGGAACCAAAAAAGAGGATGAATACAGATTCATCTCATGTTTTGAGTCCTGAATTTTTAATTCCCTTTTCCATCTTCTTTCATCTCCAGTTTACGCATGGGCATGTCGTCTATCACTTCAAACAATCGGTCAGAAGAAATGCTTTCCTCAGTTTGAAGTTTTTTTGTTCCGTCTTTTCCAACTAAGATCACAACAAAATCTCCTGAAGAAACATCAAATTCAGTTAGCAGATCACTCGTTTCATCTCCTTCCAGCACATCGCCTTTTACAGATGCACTCGATTCCTGCAGCACATAAAAAACCTTAAGGTCTCTTTCATTTATGCCTTTACGGGCATTCTTCAGTTGTTTAGCTTGATCCCTGAAATCCGGATTGTAGGTATTGGGTGAAAAGACCAGTAATACCCGATCTTTCCATTTGTGATCGTCAAGGTTAAAATCCTGCGCTTGTAAGGGCATAATACTTAGAAGTAAAGATGATAAGAGTAAAGTTATGAAAGGGATCTTCATGGGGCTTTTTTTGTTGGATTTACTCCATCAAACAATCCCGAAGCCTGTAAAGTTTACATCCTGGAAACGCACTCACTTTTTTCAGGGTTATCAGACTACGTTAAAAAACTGTTAATCGGTTGTGCTAACTTAAAACAATGCCTATTTTTGATCGTGAAAAAAAATCAGCTACATACCAGTCACTGTTTTCATCATGATGTCCATCATGCCCATCACGGACATCATCACGTGCATTAAGCATCATTTCAACTCTTTTTCTACCTCGATTATTCTTACTTTTTAACCCAACTTATTATTTATCAAAACTATGAACCGAACGAAGGATTCTTCAACTTCACTGCGTATCGCCATTCAAAAAAGTGGTCGTTTAACCGACAAAACCATTGCTTTATTAGAAGGTATTGGCATCGAATTCGACAACTATAAACGTAACCTGATTGTAAAGACACGGAATTTTGATGTGGAGCTATTATTGCTTCGGGATGACGATATTCCTGAATATGTACAAGATGGCGTCTGTGATCTTGGCTTTGTAGGAGCCAATGAAACACAAGAAACCGGTGCCGATGTAACCCCAATTCGCGATCTTGGATATGGCAAATGCCGACTTTCACTTGCAGCACCAAAAAATGGAGACATCAATGGGCCAAAAGATTTTGACGGAAAGAAGGTAGCTACCAGCTATCCGAATTTGACCCGAAAGTTTTTTGAGGAGCGTGGAATTGATATTCAGGTTATAGAGATCTCCGGAGCGGTGGAAATTGCGCCTCAGCTTGAAGTTGCAGACGCTATTGTAGATCTGGTATCCTCCGGTGGAACACTGAAGGCAAATGGTTTAGTGGAGCTTGATACCATTCTGGAATCTCAAACACAATTGATCCGAACCAATCAGGAGCTCTCGCCCGGAAAGCAGCAGCTTATCGAGAAGTTTTTGGTGAGAATGGACGGTTATCAGCAGGCAGCCAATAGCCGATATATTATGATGAATGCTCCTGAATCAGCTATTGAAGAGATCAAAAGCATCATTCCATCCATGAAAAGTCCGACCGTTATGCCTTTAGCAGAAAAAGATATGGTCGCGGTTCATACTGTAATTCCTCTGGAAAAATTCTGGATCGTAATGGAGGAACTCAAAGAAGCCGGGGCTTCAGATATTGTGATGCTGCCGATCGAAAGTATGATCCTGTAGAACACTGAACATTGAACAAGGAACATCCAACTTTGAATTTTAAGGCTCGTTCCGCTGCTCTGCTGTGGAATGCTTGATAGAGGCTCTGTCTCAAACCATAAGGCAATGAAATGAAAACGTACAAGAACGCAGAATTATCACCGGAAGAAATTACGAAGCTGCTGAAGCGGCCTAAAATTGATTTTACTTCCATCTTCCAAACGGTTCAACCCATTTTAGATGCGGTTGAGAAGTATGGTGATGAAGCGATCAAAAAGTATACCCGGGAATTTGACGGGGTGAATTTAGACTCGGTGATCATCAACCCAAATGAGGTTGAAGTTACGCTGGAAGAGGAAGTTAAGGAAGCCATTGATGTTGCCTTTAAAAATATTTCCAGGTTTCATCAGGCTCAATTTCCGAAACCGCTTGAAGTGGAGACAATGCCCGGTGTTCGGTGCATGAAAGTAGCGCGACCGATCGAAAGAGTGGGTTTATATGTGCCCGGCGGAACGGCTATTCTTCCTTCTACTGCTATGATGCTGGCCATCCCCGCTATGATCGCAGGTTGTACAACCAAAGTGATGGCCACGCCTCCCCGCAAAGACGGAACGGTAGCTCCTGAAATTATATATATCGCACAAAAAGCCGAAGTAGATCAGGTCTTGCTGGCCGGAGGAGCTCAGGCGGTAGCGGCCATGGCTTTCGGAACGGAATCAGTTTCAAAAGTAGACAAGATATTTGGTCCGGGGAATCAATATGTAACGGCGGCAAAAATGATCCTTCAGAATTCGGAAGCCCAGATCGCCATTGATATGCCGGCCGGACCTTCTGAAGTGCTGGTTATCGCCGATGCTTTAGCCAATCCAACCTTTGTTGCAGCAGATCTGTTATCACAAGCAGAGCATGGCAAAGATAGTCAGGTGGTGTTGGTCGCAACTCCAGGTTTTGATATGGAAGGGTTGAATGCTGAGCTGGAATCGCAATTGGATAAACTTCCCAGGAAGCAGATCGCAGCAGGAGCATTGGAGAACAGTTACTCTCTCATCGTTGATTCGCTGGATGCAGCTTTTGATTTTTCCAATCAATATGCGCCAGAACATCTAATTGTGAATGTGAAGGATGCCGAATCTTTTACTGAAAAGATCACAAATGCAGGTTCGGTATTTTTAGGAGCTTTGACGCCTGAAAGTGTAGGAGATTATGCTTCCGGCACCAATCACACGCTGCCAACCTATGGCTATGCGCGAATGTACAGTGGAGTGAATTTAGCTGCTTTCCAGAAATCGATGACCATGCAATCGCTTAGTGAAGAAGGCTTAAAGAATATCGGTCCCGCAGTGGAAAAGTTGGCGGATTTAGAAGAACTTCAGGCGCATAAAAACGCGGTCAGCCTGCGGCTGAAGAATATTGAACATTGAACATTCAACATTGAATTTTGAAATGGTAATTTCGTCCGATGACTTTAAGCTCTTTTCGTAGCTCTGCTGCGGAATACTAACGCGAGGCTCTGCCTCAAACCAGAAAAAGCAGTACACCAAAACCGTTATACATGAAAAAAACAGACATCAGCTCCCTGGTAAGGGAAAATATTCAAAACCTGAAACCTTATCGCAGTGCACGGGATGATTTTGATTCCGGTATTTTGCTGGATGCCAACGAAAATAGTTTTGGTGCTCCTTTTGCAGACGATCTTGAACTGAATCGCTACCCGATGCCGTATCAGGAGCAATTGCGGGATCAGGTTGCGGCTTTTCGCGGGGTGAACCGGGAGAATGTTTTTGTAGGCGTGGGCAGTGATGAGGCTATAGATCTGCTGTTTCGCATCTTTTGTCGGCCGGGCAAGGATCGTGTGATCATCAACCCGCCTACCTATGGGATGTACAAAGTATCGGCCAACATAAATGATGTGGCAGTGGATGAAGTCCTGCTCACCGAGAGTTTTCAACTTCAACCCGAAAAGATCCTTGCAGCGGTTCAACCCGAAACAAAGATGATCTTTATTTGCTCGCCCAATAATCCCACGGCCAACAGTATGAGCGTAACCGATATCGCAACCGTGCTGGAAGGATTTGACGGCATGGTAGTGGTAGACGAGGCGTATATTGATTTCAGCCGGCAGGGAAGTCTTTCTAATAACATCGGCGAGTTTCCCAACCTGGTGGTGCTTCAGACGCTTTCAAAGTCATTTGGGCTGGCTGGAATTCGGTTAGGGATAGCGCTGGCAAGTCCTGAGGTGATCTCATATATGATGAAGGTAAAAGCACCCTATAACGTGAACAAACTGACGTCTCAAAAGGCGCTGGAGGGATTTGCGAACCTTAATCACGTTAAGAAAAATATTGAATCTATAATGGAAGAACGGGAACGCGTGATCACAAAATTGGTTTCGTATTCACAGGTTGAAAAGGTATTCCCAACTGATGCCAATTTTGTGATGTTTCGTATCGCTGATGCAGAGGCAGTGTACCACAAATTGGCAGAGCAAGGCGTGATTGTTCGCTACCGTGGAAATGAGCAACATTGCGAGAACTGCCTGCGATTAACGGTCGGAACATCAACTGAAAACGACCGTTTTTTTACAGCGCTGGAGAATATCACAAAGTGAAAATAAAAATATGGTAGGGAAAGCGGTGAATTACAGATTCGAAAAGAATTTAAAACAAATCAGCGAATATCTGCTGTATCCATGTCATCCGCGTTCCATTCGATAGTTTTATTAAAGAATATAAGCTATAACTTAAAATGGCGGACAGGCTGTCCGCCCTACGAGGCTTAATTATGTTGATTTCCATCACTAAAAAAGCAATTAATGATACGTCCGATGAATTCTTGTTTAGGGCAAAAACAATATTTGCTTTACAACAGATAGTCAAAGGAGGCCGGGATCTTCAAATTTCATCTGATTCAATTTCACCCCAACAAAAAAACGTGCTGGAGCAGGAAGGAATTGCTTTTCTGGAGGAAGGAGAACCGGACTTGGTGATCGATGAGGTGGAGGGAAAGTTGGCTTTAACCAAAGCAGGAGAAGAGCTGATCGCTTCTGATGAGTGGGAGCCATTGGTGAAATTTGTAACTCAGGAGGCCCGCAAAGCCTCTGTCGAGCGAAAGACCAATGAGACGGATATCAGCATAGAAGTTAATTTGGATGGAACGGGAAAAGCTGAGATTTCGACCGGATTGAAATTCTTCGACCATATGCTGGATCAAATTGCGCGGCATGGATTGATAGACCTGAAGCTGAATTGTGAGGGTGATTTGGAGGTGGATGAGCATCACACGATAGAAGATGTGGCTATTGCGTTGGGGGAAGTTATCACCAAAGCACTCGGAAATAAGAAGGGAATTGAACGTTATGGCTTTGTTTTGCCCATGGACGAAACGCAAGCTACGGTGGCTATTGATCTATCTGGAAGGCCTTATTTAGTTTTTGAAGGAAATTTCAGAAGAGAATATGTTGGGGACTTTCCTGCCGAAATGGCCAAGCACTTTTTTTATAGCCTGGCAATGAACTTGAAGGCGACTTTGCATGTTAGCTTTTCAGGTGAGAATGATCACCATAAAATAGAAGCCTGCTTTAAGGGTCTCGCCCGGTCTTTAAAGATGGCAATTGAACAGAACGGGCGCATAATAGACCAAATTCCAAGTTCGAAAGGAACTTTGTAGGTATTTATGATAGCTATCATCAAGTATAAAGCAGGAAACACGGCATCTGTTTCGAATGCTTTGGAGAGATTAGGTGCCGAATTTTATTTAGCCGAAACACCAAAAGATCTGGAAAAAGCTGATGGAATTATATTCCCGGGTGTTGGTCATGCTAGCTCGGCCATGAGATCTCTTAAAGATCAGGGCGTTGCCGACTGGTTGAAGCAAACCAGTAAGCCCGTATTGGGAATTTGTGTAGGCATGCAGCTTATGTATGAAACCTCCACGGAAGGTGATACAGTTGGTTTGGGGATCATCCCCGGTTCTCTCCAAAAGTTTGATGAGAAAGAAGCCAAAGTTCCGCATATGGGCTGGAACAGAATAAAGATGAACGGCTCAAATCATCCAATTCTGAAAAATCTGAGCCCTAAGCATTATCTGTATTTTGTGCACAGTTATTATGCTCCTGTGAGTGAAAATACCCTGGCTTCCTGCGATTACATTCATGATTTTACTGCTATCGTAGCTAAAGACAATTATACGGGTGTTCAGTTTCATCCCGAAAAATCCGGCACGGTTGGTTCTATGGTACTTCAGAATTTTTTGGAGATGGTGTATTCAGAAGTGCAGGCAAAATCTGAATAAACGGGTAATCGCTTTCCCTGCTTTTTATCATTTTCACCTACAACAGCTATTTTCTTTTCACAGATCTTTTGGTTAAATACCTGAAAGATTTTGGAGGAAAATTATGCGCTGTAAGAATTTAGCTGCACTTTTTATTTTTTTACTGATTTCTTGTTCGGGCTTACTTTACGGGCAAGATGCCACCGAGATCATCCGGCAAATGGATGAGAAAATGCGGGGAGAATCACTGAAAGCCGAAATGAGTATGACGATCGTGCGCCCAACCTGGGAACGTACTGTGTCTATGACAAGCTGGAGCAAAGACACCGAATATTCCCTGATCTTAATTACTGCTCCTGCCCGGGATGAAGGCACGGCCTATTTGAAACGGGGAAACGAGATCTGGAACTGGGTGCCCAGTGTAGGAAGAACCATCAAAATGCCACCATCTATGATGATGCAATCCTGGATGGGCTCCGATTTCACCAATGATGACCTGGTTCGGGAGTCATCCGTAGTCACCGATTATGAACATGAGCTGGTTGATGAAGACAGTATCGATGGGCGAGAATGCTATAAGATCCAAATGACTCCAAAACCGGATGCCCCTGTTGTTTGGGATCGGGTGGATGTATGGGTTTCCAAAGAGGAATACCTGCAATTGAGATCTGAGTTTTACGACGAATTCGGTGAGCTTATTAACGTGATGAAAGGAATGAACGTGAAGGAGTTTGACGGAAGAATGATCCCTTCTAAAATGGAAATGATACCTCAGGATAAAGAAGGCCACAAAACGGTGTTGGAATATGAATCCATGGAATTCAATGTAGGCATCCCGGAAAGCTTTTTTAGTGTGCAGAATATGCGTAGAGTGAATTGAGTGTTCGGAAAGCAGTAAGCAGTAACAGAAGGCAGGATGCTGATTTACTGCTTACTGCCTTCTGCTTACTTATGGAAAAAGATGGGGATCTTTATAAAAGGTAAATTCTAACGATTACGAATGCTGTATTTAAAACTCGCATGGCGAAATATTTGGCGTAATAAGCGGCGGACGCTCATCACGATGGCATCTGTGGTGATGGCGGTTTTGCTTTCTTCTGTGATGAGTTCCATGCAACAGGGTCAGTACGATCAGATGATCGAAAATACGGTGGGCTCTTTTACGGGGCATTTGCAGGTTCAGCATCCCGATTATTTTGAGGAATCTACTCTCGATAATTCTCTGCAGGTAAATCAAGAACTTCTCAATACACTCAATGATCACCCCAAAATAAAGAGCGTTATCCCTCGAATCGATTCTTATGCCCTTTCGGCCGGAGATGAACGAAGCAAAGCAGCCATGGTCATTGGAGTTGATGTAGATAGTGAAAAACAACTAAGCGAGCCGGATCAAAAAATAGTGGAAGGAGAATATTTCGGGTCCAACGCCGCAAATGGCGCATTGATCGCACAGGGATTGGGGGAGTTTTTAAATGTTGGGGTAGGCGATACTTTGGTGCTGCTGGGGCAGGGTTTTCGTGGAATGAGTGCAGCAGCAGCTTATCCTGTGATGGGGATTATGAAATTTGGACTTCCAGACATGAACAAGAATATGGTCTATTTGCCCATGGAATTATCCCGTGATTTTTATGCCGTAGATGACCGGGTGACTTCCTTAGTGATCCTTCTCCATGATCCCGAAGAAGTAGAAACAGTGGTGCGTGAGCTAAAGGCAGAACTGGGAGAAGAGTATGCCGTTCTGGGATGGCAAACATTGGTCCCTGAGCTGGTTCAAGCTATCGAAGCCGACCGAGGAAGTGGGCTTATCCTGTTACTGATTTTATACATGATCGTCGGTTTTGGGATCTTCGGAACCATTCTGATGATGACCGCTGAGCGAAAATTCGAGTTGGGTGTGATGATCGCAATTGGCACGGCACGAATGCGAATGGCTATAATGCTGATCCTTGAAATGATCTTTATCACGTTTATGGGGACGGCTTTAGGAATGCTTTTTAGCCTTCCCGTTATGTATTATTTCAATTTTAATCCACTGAGGTTTTCAGGTGAAGCAGCTATGGCTATCGAAGAATACGGTATGGAGCCATATGTTCAATTTTCTACCGACCCGGCTATTCTGATCCAGCAGGGGACGATCATCCTGATCATAACACTCATAATTGGATTATATCCGCTGCTGCACATGCGTAAACTAAAACCGGTGGAGGCCATGCGACACTAATGAAATTTTGGTCGATCTTAAAACTGAGTTGGAAAAATGTATGGCGTAATCCTACCCGCAGTGGAGTGGTGATCCTGGCGGTAGTGCTGGGAACCTGGGCGGGAATTTTCTCTACAGGATTGATGAATGGACTCAGTATGCAGTATATAACAAATCAGCTTGAAACTTCAGTTTCCCATCTTCAGATTCACCACCCCAAATACAGCGAAGAATATCTGCCAAAGTATTATCTCCCCAATCCGGATTCTTTGGTGAAGGAGTTGACTAGCTATGATTTTACACAGTCAGTAACGGCGAGAAGCGTTATTCAGGGACTGGCTACCAGCGCGACCAATACTTTTGGGGTGACCGTAAAAGGAATTGATACTGAAACAGATTCAACGGTGTCTAATGTACATACGTACCTTGCGGAAGGAGAATATTTGAGCCAATCAGCCCGAAATCCGGTGCTTATCGGGGATGACCTGGCCAAGCGGCTGAAACTTGAAGTTCGCTCCCGACTGGTCATTAACTTTCAGGATGTGGAAGGAAATATTACTGCAGGTGCTTTCCGGGTGACCGGGATCTTTGATACGCCTAACTCCGCTTTTGATGAGAGCACAGTTTTTGTGAACCGGGAAGACCTGAATCGCCTGCTGGGAAGGAAAAACACGGTTCATGAAATTGCGATCATGGTAGATAATTTCAAGAATGCGGATCAATACCGGGATTCTCTTGCTCATGCTACGAACCTGGAAATCCGGAGTTGGGGTGATGTGTCTCCTTCACTGCGATATACCGATTCCAATGTGGATTTCATGCTATACATCTTCATGACCATCATAGCTATTGCACTGGTTTTTGGGATCATCAATACTATGCTGATGGCGGTACTTGAACGTACTCAGGAACTCGGCATGCTGATGGCAATAGGAGTGAACCGAATCCGAACTTTTTCTATGGTGATGCTGGAAACTTTTTTCCTGACGATGGTAGGAGTGCCGGTGGGTATGTTGCTAAGCTGGCTTACTATTTTGTGGGTTGGAGAAGTTGGAATTGACCTAAGTGCTTTTGCCCAGGGCCTCGAAGAATATGGAATGAGCACAATGATATACCCGGAATTGCCGGAAGGATATTTCATAAATATCGGACTGCTGATGGTAGTGGCAACGCTATTGGCTGCGATCTACCCGGCCATCAAAGCGCTGAGATTAAATCCGGTTCAAGCCATAAGAAAAGTGTAGTTCAGGAGGCAGTGAACAGTAAGCAGTGAACAGTTTAAATATCGAATAATGAATAAAGGAATATTAGCCTGGCCCGAGAATTTGGGGAATAGTGAAGTAGGAGATTACATCAGCTTACTGTCCTCCCCGAAAGTAACGGCGAGCCGTTCTTTCTGTCCCTCCAAAGGGACACAGGTTCTTACTGTTGGTTATAATCTTCTTTTAGGACAAAATTGTATAAACAGGCAAGAACCTATCTCTCTTTGGAGAGAGATAGATTTCAGCTTTGTCCCGAATTACTCGGGAAGAGAGGACCGTGTTAGAAAGGGCAGGAAAGTTAAAATAAAAACTATCCAGCAATGAAGCCCCCAATCAACAATCATCCATCATAAATCATAAATCCAATGTCTATTATTAAGGTTCGTGATATCAAGAAAGTATACAACAAGGATCAGGTTCCTGTTCATGCTTTGAATGGGGTAGATCTGGATATCAATGAGGGAGAGTTTACGGCTATTGTGGGGCCGTCAGGCTCAGGAAAGACTACGCTTTTGAATGTGATTGGCGGCCTGGATGAGCCGACTGAAGGCAAGGTGTATATCCACGATACGGATATGTTTTCGCTGAAGGAGCGAGAGCTGATCGATTTCCGGCTGCATCACATTGGATTCGTATTTCAGGCATACAATTTGATACCAGTACTGACAGCAAAAGAAAACATCGCTTTTATTTTGCAGATGCAGGGACGTCCCCAAAAAGAGTGCAATCAGCGAAGTATGGAATTACTGAAAATGGTTGGGTTGGAAGACAAAATAGATAAACGACCGTCAGAACTTTCGGGAGGACAGCAACAGCGGGTAGCCGTTGCCAGAGCACTATCTTCTAAACCGGATTTTGTGCTTGCTGATGAACCCACCGCCAACCTTGATTCTGCATCAACCGCAAATTTACTGGATATGATGCTACGGCTGAACGAAGAAGAAAACATCACCTTCATCTTTTCGACACACGATCAGCGTGTAGTAGATCGTGCCCGGCGCATAGTAACCTTAGTTGATGGAAGAGTAGATTCGGATGAGGAACGAATATCCAACAACGAACAAGTTCCGAATTCTCGGAAGAATTAAAAACGTAGCACGGCTCAGCGAGCCGTTATATTGTGAATATTGAATAATGAACATTGAACAAGGAATATTAGCCTGCCCCGAGAATTCGGGGAATATCGAAGCTGGTAATCAAAGCTTACGCTCCTCCCCTAATGAAACGGCGAGCCGTTCTTTCTGTCCCTCCAAAGGGACACAGGTTCTGGCAGATAAAGACCGTTATTTCTTAGGACTAGATTGTAAGCACGAGCCAGAACCTATCTCTCTTTGGAGAGAGACCGATTTCAGCTTTGCTGGAAATCAGAGAGAGGAAAGTGTTAGATTTGGTTTACTTTTTCTGATCCTGATTTTACTCCTCCCAACATCCATCCAATCCCAAAACATCGAGGCAGATCTGGGCGGATATGTAAAAGAGTTGGGGAGTGTGAGCCTGAGCAACGACCTGAAAACCATACGATATGACAACATCTTACATCAGCGTTTAGAATCAGAAATTCATATTGGATCTCATTTTGAGTTTCGGGGAGATGTACGAACACGTCTATTCAACGGCTGGACGGTTAACAACACTCCGAATTATGGGGATTTCCTTGAAAACGATCCAGGCTATTTTGACCTGAGTCATACCTGGATCGATACGGATTATACCGTATTGAACTCGGCCATCGACCGCCTGCATCTTTCCTACTTCAACGGGCCTTGGGAAGTACATGCAGGAAGGCAGCGGATCAACTGGGGAAAGACGATGGTGTGGAATCCGAATGATCTGTTCAACGCATATGCCTACCTGGATTTTGACTATGAGGAACGCCCGGGCACCGATGCGCTATATGCTTCCTATTCGTGGAGCTATGCCTCCAGCGTGGAAGCCGGGTACCGCATTGGGGGATCTCTGGATGAGTCGGTGATTGCCGGGATGTACAGAGGAAATATCGGAGAATATGATATCCAGCTCATAGTCGGTAATTATTTGGAACAGTTGGCTCTGGGAGCCGGATGGAGCGGGTATTTAAAAACGGCAGGGTTTAAAGGAGAACTCACATACTTTCATCCCAAAGATAATTTCTTCGATGAAACCGGACATTTCACTGCGGCCCTCGGAAGTGATTACATGTTCCCAAATGCCGTGTATGCTTCTGCAGAAGTGCTGTATAATGGTGGATGGAATCGGTCTGCAAATCCCCTCGGACAATTAACAAGGCCACCCAGCGCCTCAGATCTATTCATTGCGGAAACGGGGTACTTTGTGAATGCGGCCTTTCAATTGAATCCGCTTACCAGTATCAACGGAGGTGTGATGGGCAGCTTTGACCGTGAAATGGTCATTTTCATCCCTCAATTCACAAGGTCCGTAACCGAAAACATCGACTTCTTACTACTTGCACAACTGCTAAAAGGATCGGTTTTCTCTGACCTGACTGATACTTCGAATCTATTCTTCTTTCGGCTTAAATATTCGTATTGAACGGGAATTTGGGAATTAGTTTCGTCATCGAATTTCATAGTATCTGCAGAGAGTCAACAAAAGTCGGATCATATTCTAACTCATCTTTTTTAATGCATTCATGACAATAAATTTTATGAACATTAAATTATTAGTCATGACTAAATAATTTATTATTCATGTTGAATAGTTGTGCGCTTAACCTATATATTTAGTCGTGACTAATAATTAATTTAATCGCGATAATGATGAAGCATTTCTACCTGCTTTTGATCTGTGTTCTGTATGGTATGAGTTTGCAGGCTCAGTTTAGCAACATTGAGGGAAAGATCTCTCATAATGATGAACCGGTCGAATTTGTGAATGTCTATGTAGTGGAGGCAGAGAAAGGAACCACTACCGATGAACATGGAGTCTATAAGATCACAAATTTACGTCCGGGGAAGTACACACTTCGGGTGACCTATATTGGGTTCAAAACACATGAACAGGCATTGGAAATAGTAAATGGTCAGGATCAAACCATCAACATAGAATTAGAAGCTGATGAAATTCAGGATGAGATGGTCGTAACCGGAACGATGCGGAAAACCTATTTGAAAGACTCTCCGGTACAAGTGAATGTAGTGAAAGCGAAACAGCTTCAGCAGGGGAGAACCAGTTCCAACATCATGGACCTGATCAGTAGTGTAAATGGACTTTCAACCCAATTAAATTGTGGCGTTTGCGGAACCAATGCCATTCGCATCAATGGAGTAGAAGGACCCAATACGGCAGTGTTGATTGACGGTATGCCCATCATGGGAGCGCTGGCTTCTGTGTATGGATTGAATGGGATCAGTCCGTCTATTATTGATCAGGTGGAAGTGATCAAAGGACCCCAATCCACATTGTATGGCACGCAGGCGCTGGGCGGAGTCGTTAATATAATTACCAAAAATCCAGCCTTAACGCCCACCTTTTCGGCTGATGCGTATGCTAAAAGTACTCAGGAGGGAAATATAAATGTGGCCTATGCTCCCTCATTTGGACGATTTGAAGGATTTATAAGCGGGAATTTGGTTCGTCTTGAAAATTACTTCGACCAAAATGGGGACAACTTCAACGACCTGGTGAAGCAATCGAGGATTTCTCTTTTTGGGAAAGGAACGCTACTTGGCGAGAATATGGAACAAAGACTTAATGTGGCTGCGAAGTTTTACTCTGAAAACCGTACAGGTGGAACGGAGCAGTATTCTGATAATCTGCGGGGATCGGATCAAACGTATGGGGAGTCTATTTACACGAATCGGTTTGAACTGATGACGGAACATCGGCCAGCTGGATTAAATGAACAGCTTCGATTTAGCGGCGCCGTCACCTATCACGATCAGGACAGTTACTATGGAACGGAGTGGTACGATGCACAGCAGAGCGTTTTATTTGGTCAGGCTACGTGGGATCAGCCAATTGGCAATAATTTCCAGTTATTGGCAGGCGCAACACTTCGCTATGAAACGTACGACGACAATACGCCTGCGACGTCCGCGGGAACCGACCGAAGATGGATTCCTGGGATCTTTTCACAGGGAGAACTAAAAGCCGGTGACTTCACTTTTCTGGGTGGGATTCGGTTTGATCACCATTCTGAGCACGGTATTGTTACAGCTCCGAGATTATCATCTAAATTCAGTCCCACAGACCTGACAACATTTAGAATAAGTGCCGGAACAGGATTTCGTGTTGTAAATGTATTCACAGAAGATCATGCGGCTTTGACCGGTTCACGTGATGTGGTATTCAATGAAGATCTTGAGCCTGAGGAGTCAAGAAGTATCACCATAAGCCTAGAGCAGATCATTTCTTTTGGTACAAATCCTATGACTCTAAACCTTGATGGTTTTTACACCCATTTCTCCAATAAGATCATTCCGGATTATGATCAGAATCCAAACCTGATCGTTTACGAAAACCTGGATGGATTTTCGGTTACCCGTGGATTTTCGGTGGGACTGGAGCAGAATTTTACCGCACTACCCATCACGTACAATGCAAGTGTTACGATCATGGACGTATACACCAAAGAGAATGGACAGAAACAAGCGCTTGCGTACGCTCCGGAATTCACAGGCGTATTTGGCGCAACCTATAATATTCGTTCTTTGGATCTCTCTCTTGGATACAACGGTAATTTAGTGGGGCCAAAACGCATGCCGGATGGGTATGTGGAGAACTTTGGTCGTGAGCCGTGGTCACCTTCGTATAGCACCCATGACCTCAAGATCACCAAAGAATTCACCAGCGTAAACAGTGAAGATGGATTTGGGTTTGAGGTCTATGCATCGGCAGAAAATATTTTTAATTACACACAAGGAAGTCCATTGGTGGATGCTGGAAACCCTTTCGGACCAAACTTTGATACCATCTACACCTGGGGACCAATCCTGGGACGTACGTTTTCCATTGGAGCCCGCTTAAACCTGAGGTAGTTATGAAGTTCAAAAACAAAAAAATAGAGAACCTGCGATCGTCCAACGGTCCTCGCAGCGTTCGGATAAAAGCCTCAAATCCAGCTAACAAACTCGCCGTCTTTGTAAGCATTTTTATATTGATCGGAATGCTTTTTTCGCCCCCATTATCAGCTCAAGAAAAAGAACTGAATTGGAATTCGTTTGAAAAAGCAATAGAACTCGCGAAAGAACAAGAAAAACCGATCTTTGTGGATGTGTGGGCGCCATGGTGCGGCTGGTGCAAGAAAATGGAGAAGGGAGTCTATCCCGAGCTTGTGGCTACGTTGAATGAAGATTTTATCCTCACCCGTCTGAACCGGGACGACAACGAAAGCCGAAAACAATATCAGCAGTTTTCTCTCACTCCATTACGGTTAGCCCAAAAGTTCAATGTGCAGAATGTGCCGGCCGTGGTGTTGCTTTCTCCGGAAGGGGAATATCTGTTTCATATTTCAGGGTTTACTGAAGCAGACAAGCTGGGAGAGATTCTGGATTATGTGGCTTTGGATGGGGCGGAGAGACATTTAAGATAAAGGCCAACCAGCGGCTCAGATCTATTTATTGCAGAAACGGGGTATTTTGTGAATGCAGCCTATCAATTAGATCTGCTGATCCTGGCCCAATTTTTGAAAGGGGCTGTCTATTCGGAACTAAGTGAAACACCTAATTTGTTTTGATTTAGGGTGAAGTGGATATATTGATCTAAGAAGACAGTCCCAACTATCCGGGTATATTTACTTTAATATTGAATATTTTTATATATAATAATTGAGTCATGTTAACTTAAAAAAAGGTGATGTTATGAACTCTACAATAGGTAAAATAGGACGATTCGTATACGCTACACCATTTGCCATTTTTGGTCTGTTTCATTTTATGAACGCAAACGCAATGGCCGGAATGGTACCACTTCCAGGTGGGGTCTTTTGGGTGTACCTGACAGGAGTTGCTTTAATTGGTGCTTCTTTTTCACTTATCATTCAAAAAAAGGTAAAGCTTGTAGCCTTATTATTAGGGATCATGCTACTGATCTTTGCCCTTTCTATTCACTTGCCCGGTGTAATAAGCGGAGGGGAAGGAATGCAAAGTTCGATGTCGAGCATGTTGAAAGACCTGGCTTTATCCGGAGCAGCATTTTTTGTTTCCGGTGTATATTCGGATAAAGAGGATTCCACAGAGGAATAAATGAGCCGCAATTCGTTAATTAAAAGCCCGATGGGTTAATACCAGCGGGCTTTTTTGTTGAGTATGAAAGAGGGGATAAAGGCCCTAGCGTTGAAACGCTGTTTATGTAACAGGCTCCGGTTCTTGAATTAATACTTCTGCTGGAATCCCAAGTTTTTTGTACAGCAATTTAATATGTCTGAGAGAGAGAGAGCGTTTCCCTGAGAGTATTTCACTTGCTCGTGATTTGGATCCCAGCACTTTGGCCAAATCTTTCTGTTGCATTCCTAATTGATCCATGCGGAATTTAATAGCTTCAACGGGTTTTGGAGCTTCAATAGGAAAATGTTTTTTTTCGTATTCGTCCACTAAAATTCCCAATATTTCCAATTCGTCGCCTTCCTCACTTCCAGGTTTGGCGTCAAAGATTTCTTCAATACGATCTAGTGCCCTTTGATAATCATCTTCGGTATGTATGGGTTGAATCTGCATAATTAGTATCCGCTTTAAATTGTCGTTGCATTCCCGAACGCTTTCGGGATCGTATTCAGCATGAGTACCTACAAAACGGATGAATACTTGTCCATAGTCATAATTAATTTTGACTACCAGCCGATAGTTATTGCCCTTGATATTGAAAACCACCCGGTTGTCAGGAAGAATACTGGCGTGTGGATATTTATTCTTGATATCAGAAGGTGATTCCCATTGGGAATTCTCTGCTTCAGAAAACCATGCCTTTAAAGCATCTTCACTGTCCGAATGATTAATCCAAAACTCACGTAATGTTTTTCGGGCAAATACTCGCATAGGTGAATATAGAAAGTTCCACTATTGGGAACAAGGGGGAAGGTAGGTTATATAACGTCCCAGCGTTTAAACGACGCGGAGATTATAATTTGATTGAAGTAGCGAAATTAATTCTTGGCAATCAAGTTTCCATCACACCCCGTCCTGAACCGGCAATTTGGTTGGTATTAAATTATTCAAAGGTTAGAGCTTTTTTCCATTACAAAATTTGCTACCCTTAATAATGAAGAAAAAGAGAAAAAAATTTAAAGGGTCTCCAAAAAGGTATCACCCCAATGGCATTACTATTTTGTATGAAGACTATGACATCATCGTCATCGAAAAGACACATGGCTTGTTAACGGTCCCCAATGACAAAGAGAGGGATAATACCGTAGAATTTTTGCTTGGCAACTATGTCCGAAAAGGAAATCCAAAGTCCAGAAAGAGAGTCTTTATTGTACATCGTCTAGACAAAGACACCTCAGGAATTTTAATCCTTGTTAAAAGCGAGCAGTCGAAAAAATACCTTCAGGATAATTGGAAGAAAGCGACCAAAACTTATTACACGGTTATAAATGGTCAACTTAGAAAAAAGGAAGGAATACTAAGCTCTTACCTTGCTCAGAATTCGATTCACCGGGTATATTCCGTGGGAGAAGATTCAGAAGACGGTAAACTTTCGAAAACAGAATACAAGGTTCTAAAGGAATCAGATGATTACAGTTTGATAGAGGTCAACCTTTTAACCGGTCGTAAAAATCAAATTCGTGTCCATTTTGCCGAAACCGGACACCCTGTTGTGGGCGATAAAATGTATGGGAAGAAAGAAAAGGGCATTAAGCGACTTTGTCTTCATGCCGCAAAACTTTCAATAAATCACCCGGTTACCAAAGAACGAATGACCTTTGAAACCAATATCCCTGAATATTTCACTTCTTTAGTTAGTTAAGGAGTGATGACTCAAAGAACAATAACGACCTGGCGTTTAAACGGAGCGGGTTCTCGGTTTTAATTGAAGTAACTGAATTAATTTCATGCCCACAAGCTTAAGTGCCAACCTTTCCTGCGTCCGACTTGAAACGCTTGCTATACAGCATTTTAACTTTGGTAATTAGTCTATCTTTTTTTCTGAATAACCAAGTTTTATGAAGTGGGTTAATTTTTGAAATTAAAGATCTGATATTCTCATCAAATTCTTTCAGATTGTTGTTATAGACAGTCAATGTTCTTTCAGGAATATTTTCAACATTATCTTCTTTTGCATAAACAACAAATCCTGAATAAAGGCTATCCAATATTTTTAAACTATCCTTAATACCATATAACTTTTTAGTGAGAAAATATTCTCCCTTTTCGGCTTCCCATTCTGAAACTGAAGAAACAATGGAATCAAATTGATCAGGTAACTCTGGTGGATTTATTGGTATTTCTGATCTCCATGATTCGTCAATTTCAAATAAACCTTGAACTGTTTCAATTAGCCCTGCATTTCTCCATGCTTTTGAAAGTTCAATGTGAATAATTAGATCTTCTAATACTCTTCTTAATTCTGTGAATGTCTTTCTGGTTTTTCTTCTTTCATTTACTAAATATGCTATAAATGTTGTCATTGAGGACAATATCCAACCTGCTAAAATATATAGGAGATTCTCGATTGTTTCGGGATTCATAGGTTAGATTAGTTAGAGCATTTATAATTGCGTTTCTAATGCTGTATAACATAATATTATCCGAAACGTCGTTCGTCTAACATCAAGTTGTTAAGTTGTAAGATGAAATCTCTGCTAACTACTGCAAGAGAAAAAAAATCACCAATCTCTTACTTTTTTTTTACTTATAGATCAATCAATTCAATGGCTGTCGGTAGTCGTTATTCATCCTCCCGTGAAGGCGGCCTTCGGTTATCATTCGATATCGTGTCAATGAGTTTGTTGTAAGGATCGATGCCGACTGAAACGGGTTCTTCATCTACCGTGATGGTAATGTCATTCATGATATCGGTGAACTTCCGTTTCTCAAGATAGAGCACGGTTTCGTTTCCTTCCTCATCCACTCCAAATACGCCTACTTCTATCCAGTCGTTAAGGGGCAGCGATTCCACCGGCCGGCGCCGATCTTCAATTTCCACAGAAAGACTATCTCCGGCTTCGTTCTTATAGATGCGTTCTCCGGTTTCGCTTGTCCGGTATTTCGAAGCTTGCAGCGTCATATTCACTTCATAGGTGCTGCTGTCAACTTCCGTATATGTGGCTTCTTCCACGCGATTATCGTACAGCGTGATGGTTTCAAACATATCCTTGATCAGGTACTGCAGCGAATCGGGGGTAGCCTCTTCCAGGTACTCCACAAGTTCAAGTGAGGTGGTGTAAGGGGGCTCCTGAAAAGCTACATCGTCAATATAATCACTCAGGGCGCCATTCAGTTTGTCCTCACCGATGTAATCACTCAGCGCATAAAAGACGAGGGAGCCTTTGTTGTAGTGGATGTACTGCTGATTCTCGTTGTAGATGAGCGGCATTTCTTTTTGTGATTCCATGGTCCTTCCGATCAGATAACTGTCGAGAGCATCTTTCAGGAACCGGCGCATCTGGTGAACGCCATATTCTTTTTCAAGTACTTTCAGGGCGCTGTATTCCGAAAGACTTTCGGATAACATAGTTGCTCCCTGCACATTTGCCCCAATTACCTGGTGCGCCCACCACTGATGCGCCACTTCGTGTGCGGTAATACTGAAGGGATAGTTCACGGCTTCTTCATCCGTAGTATCTACATCAGCGATAAAACCGACGCCCTCAGAATAGGGAACCGTATTGGCAAAGGATTGCGCAAAGCTACCACCGGTTCTTGGAAACTCGATGATACGAAGCTGACGGAACTGGTACGGACTAAAATTCTCGGTGTAATAATCCAGCGATTTCTTCACTCCATCGATCATATAATCCAGGTTATAAGTATGCTCAGGGTGATGGTAGATCTCGATGCTCACATCATTCCATTCATCCCGAACCACTTCAAATTCAGCTGATATAAAAGAGTAAAAATTCACGATAGTGCTGTCCATTTTGTAATGGAAATAGCGCCTGCCATCTTCTTCCCATTCATCCTGAAGGTAGCCCGGGGCGATGGCGATCTGCTCGGGGGAAGTAGAGATCGTGGTCTCAAAATCGATCCAGTCTGCGTCGCTGGAAATGTAGTTATCCATTCGTGCGGTGCTGTCGGTAGGCGGAGCCATACGCTGTTTGGGAGGCAGTTCATACCGTTCCCGGGCTTCACGGCTGCTCAATTCTATGGATTCAGGATACCCGATGGATGGAAAAAGGGAGTTGTTGATGAACGTTCCGTTATTCCGCACCGGCGAATTATTTCGCAGGATCTCATTGGGCTTGTTGGAAAGGGCAAAGGTGAACAAAACAGAATCGCCCGGCATCATGGGTTCAGCCAACCGGTAGATGTCGTAGTCCATGGAATCGTCTTCCAAAACCAGTTCAAAGTCCCGGTCAAATTCAAAAACACTGATCAAATTGTTGTGTTCGATGTGGATGGAGTCGATGGCTACATCGGTTTTATTTTTCAGGATGTAGCTTCCTGCCACTTCAATATCACGGCTTTCAGGATATAGATCCAGGTTGATAGAACTTGAAACGATCCGAGGTTGTGGAGCGTCTTCAAACTTACCGTAATTCTTCTCGAAATTAGCGTAACGGAGTTCCCATTCCTGAGAGGTGATGTACTCGTTCTCGATGTTATTCACATAATAGATCCAGCTTCCCATTCCGATAAAACCGATCAGCGAAAGTGTAAATATAAGCTTCAGTTTTGGGGTGAAGGCTTCTGCTGCATTCTGAAATCGTTCTTTGATGCTGCCGGGTAATCCTCTTCTGAAAAACAAAATGGCGAGCACGTAAAACGCAATTCCCAGCAATAGCCAGTAGCCTTTATACACAAAGTAAGGAGCAAGTGATGTGCCGTATCCGTTCATGTCGGAATAGGCTGTACCGGGAGCCTGATTGAATTTAAAAACGGTTTGCTCGATCCCAATTTCACCCAAAAAGGTGATACCAATGGAGACGATAAGCAACAGGATAAACCCGATGTAGTAATTTTTGAACAGGCTGTGAATAAAGATGGAAAGCAATCCCCAGATAACCACATGGATAAGCGAAATGGCATACAGGTCGAATAGATACTGACCGATCTCAAAGTTGTAATATCCGTTGAAGATCTGAACACCAAGTCCGGCTACCATGATGATGGAAAGCAAGACCATTTGCATGAGTACCAATGCCAGGAATTTAGAAAACAGGAGCGTCCAGTTGGAAGTCGGCGTTACATGGATCAACTGATCCATATTGTCACCGCGACTGCGATGGATAAGCATACCCGCATATAAAAAGGTCAGGATATTGATGAACAGACTGAAGAAGGTGCCGGGCAACTGCAACATTTGCCAGGTTACGGGGAGGGTATCGGTGCCAAAGATCTCGCCACCTAAAAGGATCACACTCAGCGAGATCAGCAGTCCGATCAGCGCTATGATGATAAAGGCCCATCCACTTACGATATAACGGAAATCAACTTTGGCCATCTGCCAGGCGAGTTTCAGGTTTTCAGCAAAAGAGAAATCCATATGTACGTCCGGCATGTTCACTGTCAGAATACTGCCGAAATTTTTCTTGGTAACAGCGGCACCTTTTTTCTTACGGAAGAAATTAAAGCTGTATGCCTGCTGACTAAAACTGAAGGCTCGATATACCAAACCAAATAAGAGGAGACCAAGTCCGGCCCAGATCAGGCGGTTGTAGAGGATCACTTCTCCCCATGGGAGCGGATTTTCATTTTGCTCAAAAACCGTCCAGTATTCCGTGTAGTAGGCATTGGCCTGGGCTCCATAAGGATCGAGGAGGGCGGCCAGCATTTTATTATCAAGATCGGAAGTGAGGTTTTGAGCAAATATTTGAATCAGGAAAAAAGCGAGGATCACAATAAAAGCCACGTTGATGTTCCTTGTGAAGGCAACAACAGCAAAAACCATCGCCCCGAAGAAGATCATATTGGGGATGAGATAATACACGAAAGGCTGAATGTAGCTCATCAGGCTGAAAGGCCCCAGAACATCTGCGTTTGTACCGGGAGTGATGGTTCCCAGGATGATACCCAAAGCGGCAGCCATCATCACAAAGGTGGAAACTGTGAGTCCGGCCATGAATTTACCCAGCAGGTATTCCCATTTTTTGAAGGGATAAGAATACAAGACTGAATGCATGTTGTGTTTATAATCCCGGTAAATGGTTCCGCCTATCAGGGCCGGAAGAAAGAAATACAGGATGATCGCCATCTCATTTAGTAGCCCGTTTATGGCCACCGGTGAATTGACAATGGTAATAGTATTCATACTCACCGTCAGGCTTTCGAAAATGCCTGCAGCGCTGATCATCACAAAATAGGAGAGGGCAAACATGATGCCGGCATATACATAGAACGACGGTTTACGCAGCCAGTACCGAATTTCAAAAGAAAAAATAGAATAGAACATAACGGACAAATTTTTGGATTAAGCGGCGGCTATTTCTTTCTCTTCTCGTAAGGTCACGAAGTAAACATCCGCGAGATCAGGGTCTTTGGCCTGGAAAGTTTCATTGGGTTGTTCCATGCCGTGAACACGAATGTTCAGCGTGTTGTCCTGATTGAAGTTGGAGGAGATGATGTTGAACTGTTCTTCATAGGATTCCAGTTCATCGCGCTCAATAACCTTTGTCCAAATTTGTCCTTTTAGGGCTTGAACTGCTTCTTTTGGGGTATGATGACTTAAAATTCGTCCGCCATTCATGATCGCCATATCGGTGCAAAGTTCTTTGACATCATCCACAATATGGGTAGAAAAGATGACAATATGGTTGGTTCCAATTTCCCGGAGTACGTTCAGGAATCGGTGCCGTTCGGAAGGATCAAGGCCGGCGGTGGGTTCATCTACAATGATGAGTTTTGGGTCGTTCAATAATAGCTGTGCAATTCCGAAACGCTGTTTCATTCCGCCTGAGTAGCCTGCCACACTTTTGTTTTTCACCTCAAACAGGTTGGTTACTTCCAGGGCGGTATTCACCATTTCTACTCGTTCATTCTTATCGGCAATGCCTTTTAACCGGGCAAAATAATGAAGCAGATCTTCGGCCGACATTTTGGGATATACCCCGAATTCCTGCGGCAAATATCCCAGCACTTTTCGGAGATTTTGTTTGTCGTCCAGGATGTTGATGTCATCCAGAAAAGCAGAGCCGCTGTCGGGTGCTTGTAAGGTGGCGATGGTTCGCATCAGAGTGGATTTCCCCGCTCCGTTTGGTCCCAACAGACCAAACATGCCCGATTCAATTTCGATGGATACATTATCAAGGGCTTTCACCCCGTTTTTATACGTTTTTGAAATGTTGGAAAGCGTAAGTTTCATAGCCCGGTTTATTTATTGTTGAATTCCGAGCATGAGTATAAGTATTTTCAACTTCTTTGTTGCAGGTAATGTTTACTGCATAATAAACTTTTTGGGTCAAACAGCTTTAAACTTTACCATGTACTTTTTGTCGCTTCGGTAAATTTGAGCTTGATCTATTCCCCGTTGTAACATTCGGGAATATACATTTTGAGCCCTTTGCAGGTTAGCTTTTTCTGCTTCAGCGGCATCGAGTTGTCCATCCGAATCATGATCCAAAAAAGTAGTTTTGGTTTTATTCCGGAGATCAACGATGGTGAATTTGTTATAGATATGGTCAACATAGTGGCCAATAGTCTCGATCGTGAACAGAGTATCATTTTCTGCAAACTCAAACTTCCTAGAACCCTCCCGATTTCTGAACTTTCCGGCCTCCATCGCTTTTTGGATACCTGCGGCATAGATCAAATTTGCTTCTGTCAGACCAAGACCTCCAAATTGAATGACTTCAAGTATACCGTCCTGATCCATATCGAGATACTTAAGAGTGGTAAGATCTCCTTCCATTTTTGTTAAAAAATTTCGGCCTTCGCCATCAGGTGAACTGATACTTATGATCTGATAGGTCTGTTCATTGTGATCAAACTGAAAGACAGATTTGACGGGCAAATTTTGGGTAGATGAGCAGCTTATCACAAGCAATCCCATGAAAGGCAGAAGGAGATATTTAAGTGATTGAATCATACCCTTCGGTGCTGTTAGGGTGTATTTGAATAGTACTTAAAAGGAAAATTGATTCAAAGTATTTATTGATAGAAAAGTGGAACACAAAGGTCGGCATATTTTCCACTTTTGCATATCCTTCGGAGGTACCCTCAGGACGAATCTTTGATTGACTTCGCATTCCTCAATCAACCATTTTCTCAATTAGGTCATGCTGAGGATACTTCCGAAGTATCTACACGAGTCTTTTTTGCTTATATATGAGATAATAATAGCACGTGTTGTAAAGTCTTCAATAGTGATGCTTAACTACGCGAAAATTAGAAGCTCAGATTGAAAACTTTGAACAGGAATGCTATAAAACAAGAAAATCTAATCCACCCAATCTGCCACAAATACATTGGTAGACCGATCTCCACCATTATTTCGGTTGGATGAGAATACGATCTTCTTGCCATCAGGAGAGAACATGGGGAAGGAATCAAATTGTCCGTCAAAAGTGATCTGCTCCAGTCCGGTTCCGTCCACGTTGATCATGAAAATATTAAACGGAAATCCACGCTGGGATTGATGGTTCGATGAAAACACGATCTTCTCTCCGGAAGGATGAAAGTAGGGCGCCCAGTTTGCATTGCCGAGGTCGGTGATCTGTCGGAGTCCGGTACCGTCTACATTCACAATAAACAGTTCCATATTGGTTGGCTCCACCAGACCATCCGCTAATAATCCTTTGTATTTATTGATCTCTTCCTCGGTTTCAGGTCGGGAAGCACGGAAGATCAATTGCGATCCATCGGGAGAGAAAAAAGCACCCCCGTCATAGCCGAGCTTGTCAGTTACCTGAATTACATTCGAGCCATCGGTGTCCATGATATATAATTCCAGATCTCCGCTGCGATCTGAGGTAAACACGATCTTATCGCCTTTGGGAGAAACAGTAGGCTCGGCATCATAACCGGATTCATCTGTTAATTTGGCGATGATATTTCCATCCATATCGGCTTTATAAATATCGTAGGTATCATAGATCGGCCATACGTAGGCTCCGCTGGTTCCACGTTCAGGAGGAGTTGGACATTCCATTCCATTTTCGTGGGTTGAAGAATATACAAAGGTAGAATCACCTGGCAGAAAGTAGGCGCAGGTTGTACGCCCGTTTCCGGTGCTGATCATGGGTGGTTCAAACCCCGGTTCTTTTTCGGAAATGTCCATGGTGAAGATCTGATCACATTCTACACCCCATTCAGGATTGTTGGATTGGAAAATGAGTTCTTCGCTGACGTAACTCCAGTAGGCTTCGGCATTGTCACCGCCAAAGGTAAGCTGACGCACATTCTGGAGGTGGATTTCCTGCTCGTATTTAAGCGTATCGGCAGCAGGATCGTAGGTGGTTTTTTCAATCTTGGAATTGCAGGAAATCGTGATCAAAAATATCAGGGGTAGAGCCAAGTATTTCATTGAATAGTCAATAGATGATTTTTAAAAAATTTGAGAAAAAAGATACGAAAAATTATTTGTAAGGATTGGGTTTGAAATCGCTCTTACTCATGAATGGTAAAAGGAATGTGCATATGGAATATTGGAGAAAATCAATTCGGTTAGATGGTTGGGATTACCGGAATCCGTGGTATTATTTTGTAACGATCTGCACCATGGACCGCCGGCATTATTTTGGTGAGATCCGAAATGGAATGATGGGGTTAACAGAGCAGGGATGTGCCGCATGGTATTTTTGGAATGAGATTCCCAATCATTTTGATAATGTAAAATTGGATGAATTTGTGGTGATGCCGGATCATGTTCATGGAATTATTCAGATAATCCCAGATGAAAATGGCAATCATTCTGTAGGGACGTTGTATGCAACGTCCCTACAGAAAACCGATTCGAAAAATAGAATGGCGGAAATATCACCAAAACCAAAATCATTGTCTGCGGTGGTTCGATCATATAAATCCGCCGTAACACGTTGGTGTAATCGTAAAAATTACAAATTCGAATGGCAACCTCGGTTTTACGATCACATCATCCGCAATCAAAAATCGTTGGATAGTATTCGGCAATACATCAATATGAATCCTCATAACTGGGATAGATGAATGATCATGAAGGCAAAACAGATCAATTCCCGATCTTAAATTGCAGGGTCAGATAAAAGGTGCGCGGAGGGGAGGGAATGATGCCGGGGCCGGGATACCCAGTGGCACGACGTGTGAAATACCAGTCATTCAGCAGATTGTTGATGCCAGATTCCAATGTAAAATTCTTCCAGGAATAGGAGGCCGAGAGATCCAATACATCATAAGCCGGGATCTCGCCCCGGATGCCACTTTGGTTATCAAAAGGGTTTTGCTGAGCATTGGAGGCATCCGTAAACTGTTCAGAAACATAAGTGTATTGCAGACTTCCCAACAGGTTTTTATATCCAAAATTGAACCCTGATTTCAAGTTCAGAAAAGGGACGAATTCTACTTCATTACCTTCCACACCTGGAATATCAGAATCAAGATATTCCGATCGGGTGAGGGCTGTGTTGGCAAATACACTGAATTTAAGGTCACGAGGGTCTTTTCCAAGAAGAGGCAGGAGGTTTAACTCAACCAGGCTTTCGATGCCATACATAAAGGCTTCCCCAATATTCCCCCGAAACCGAACAACCCGGCCAGTTTCTTCGCGCTGACCATCTGCATTGATACGGGTTTCAGCCCGCAGTACTTCTCCAAGCCGGTTGTCGTACATCAGCCCAAAACCGCCGATATCGTATGAGATGGATTCTCCGACTCGGCCTCTTAAACCAAAATCAGTTGTAAACCCACTTTCGTCGGTGATGTTGGGATCAACCTGGAAGGATGGATTTACGATGCGAATATCGTTAAAAGTGACGGAGCGATAGTTCTGGGAGAAATTCCCATACAACTCCGTTCTGGAATCTGGCAGATAGCTGATTCCGGCTCCCAATAATACAAAACTGCGTTCAAACTCACGATTGTCTTCGAAGGTCTGATTCTGAATTGGATTCCCGGCCAGGTCAAAATTCACGCGTTTAAAAGTTCCTTCACTTCGGGTGTTGATGTACTCAAAGCGAAAGCCCGGTGTAATGGAAAGGTTATCCATCAAGTAGAAGATATTCTCTCCGAAAACAGCAACATTTCGGTTTGGAAAGGTGAAATCGGATTGGTTGGGGTAGTTGGGAAACTGTTGATCGGCCAGCGTGAAATCAGCTTCTGCACGCGCTGAACCGGGGCCTTGAATCGACTCATTTCTGGATTGATAATATTTTGAACCGATCAGGAAGACAGAATTCATGTCACCGATCTGGTAACGATTTAGAAACCGAACTTCGGTGCCCCAATTGTTGAAATCTCCGAGGATGAGATCGCGAGGGGCATTCAGGTCATCTTCCTGTGAAACCCGGTTGGTACGAAAACCAACGGATTTACGGGAGGCATTCAACCCGTAAGCCAAAACGCTCAATCGGGTCTTGTAAGAAAAACGATGCTCGAGTTTTACAGAAGCCAGCTTCCAGTCTACTTCAAACCAGTTTCGGCTTCGGTTACTGACGGTGGGATCGCGATAGAATTGGGCATCGGTAAGTCCGCCGGGCTGTTGAGCAAGGTAGTAAAGGTAGGTGAAGTCGGCACTTATGGTTGTGTTTTCACCGAGATCATAATCTGCGAAGATGTAGGCATTCTGGGAATCGAAATTCGAATTGGGACGGAACCCATCTCCCTTTTTGTAATTGAAATATCCGTAATAACCAGCTTTTCCTGTGGAGCCGCTCAAACTGTTGAAGGAGGTGAAAAGCGCGTTCGAACCCAGAGATTGTCGGCTTGTGAATTCAATATTCCGATCCTGAACCGGCTTTTTCATCTTGAAATTAACGAGGCCACCAAACTGTGTTCCGTATTGGAGGGAAGCTGCTCCGCGGATCACCTGAATTTCCTCGATCCCTTCGGCAGGAGGGGTGTAATAACTTTCCGGGTATCCCAATACATCCGCGCTGATATCGTAACCATTTTGGCGCGTGTTGAAATTGGAAGAGCGATTTGGGTCGAGCCCACGACCGCCGATATTAAGTTGCAGACCAGCATCATTTGACTCAAAGATATTCAATCCGGAGATCTGGCTGTAGATCTGCCTTGCGTTATTGGAAGAGGTATTCACCACCATATTATCCAGGTTGATGACCTCATTCTTCTTTCCGGCAAAGATCGAAGTTCCCTCCACTTCCCGAAGCCGCTGCATGGCAAAAACCTGTTCTCGCTGTTCCGTGATCGCCACTTCTGACATTTCCCGCGATAATTTTCTCAACTCAATGTAGATCGTCGAATTTTTAGTATCTAACACAATAGGCCGCTGTTCCACCTCATATCCCAGTTTGTAGAAATACAGAAAATAGGTGCCATAGGGAATGTCATTGATCTCAAAATAGCCTTCCTCATCAGTGCGGAATGACCTTCCGGCGTTATTATCATAGATCTCCACCATCTCGATGGGGGCTTTGGTTTCTGCATCTATCACATAGCCGGAGATCTGATGCTGGGCCTGAGCCGGCATTGAGAACCATCCAAAAAGAATAAGTAAAATGCTAAAGGCCTTTAATTTCATCATTGAAAGAGAGTAACCACGTTCGGTGTTTGAGTGAGGGTTCTATTTCGGTGAGATCCACTTCAGGATCTACATAAGGCTGACTTCGCCGTCCATTCAAAGCCACATAACTTTCCACATAGATCTCGGGATCATCGATGCCCTGCTGTTGATAATGGTCTTCGAGATAGTGCGCATATTCCAGTATGAAATCGGGCTGTGCAGACATTTGCTTTTCCTGGAACCGTGTCAAAAATTCGGTATTGTCTACATAAAAACGCTGTCCATTTTCAGGATTCACTACTTTGAAATTGGCGTAGCCAGCCTTTTCCATCAACATTACTCGCCAGGAAAACCGGTAGCCTTCTTCCGTCCAGAATAGTTCTCCGGGATACAGCAGGTATCGAAAAGGGATCAAAAGTTGTAGGATAAAAAACAGCGTAATGATGCCGATGGAAGTCTTTCTAAGCCAGGTTTTAGGGAACTGATAGAATTTTCCATTATCAAAAGCTGACTTACTGATATTCAGCCACTCAGAAATTTTAGCAAGGATCTTGTTATGCAATCCGGCATCAAAAAAGATGAGTGCACTGGCGATCATGATGTATGGAAACATCCCAATGGGAAACAGTACACGGGTGAGGACATGGAAAATGATAACCAAAGCGAAAGCAAAGATCCGGGTTCTTTTATAGAGTAGCAGAAAGGGAATGGTCAGGTCATAAATAGCGCCGCCCCATGCAAAGGCATAGTGCGTCCAGGTTTGCTGAAGCAGATCTCCCAACAGCGGAATAGAGTATTTAGCAGGCAGCCAGATCTGAAGTGGCATGGCTTCAAAAAGCCAGTCGGAGTTTAGCTTGGCAAGCCCGGCATAGAAATAGACAATTCCCAAAAGGAGTTTGATGGAGTCAATGGTCCACCTTGGGACTTCCTCAGAGCGAAGGTTTTCATCACGCCAGGCATCGATGGAATAGTAGGCGTGAGCCGGGAGAAATATCATCAGAAAACTGAGGATGCTGATGAAATAATAATGATTCAGATAGGTGGTTTTGTCCATCAGCTCGATGTAGGTAAAGCTGAGGAAAAAAACGATGATGGACATGCGGTATTTGAAACCCAAGGCAACAAATATAGAGGCAAATCCACAGATCGCAAAGATCAAATAGGTCCATTCACCCAGGGGCTGAACCCATTCAAATCCCAGGTAGGAAAAGTGAAAATTAGGCTCAATGTAGAGTTTCGAGATCCAGCCGTTGGCCCCAAAACGAATGATGCTCCACAGCATCAGGATCCCAAACAGAATCCGAAAAACGGCTAATGGAGCAGCATTCTTTGTGTCGGAAAAATATGTGCGGATGAAAGATGAATTCACGCTTTAGTCACCGTCTGCATCCACATAATCTACGTTGATGTTGAGGGCCTGAAGCATGTCTACTTTCATGTTCACCACGTTTCGCTGAAGTTCATCATAAGTAGCAAGCATTTTGGGGTTGTCGTTTTTAACCTGAGCTGCGAAGTCGGCATTCAATCCTTCGGCTTCCTCCCGGGCAGTTTGAAACTGACTGTTGATCATAGACGTCAGGTCAGCTCCGTCTTTCATGGTGTTCAGGTAATCGAGATAATCATCCAGACTTTGGCCATCCACTTCTGCTTCGAAATGCGTTCCGTTGAAAAAATTAGTACTGGCAGTCAAAGCTTCATTAAAAAGTGCTTTGGAAAGCCCCTCACTGTAATAGGCTTCAACATGACTGCTTAGAGGTGATCCGGAAAAAACACCGGCCGGAATACCGATCTTACCGGCGCGGAGATGTTTCTCGTAATAATAGATGTAATCATTCACCATCATATCGAGGGAAGAATTCGCTCCATTACCCGAATTGCTTACAAATTCATCCCGGTAGCCGGAGGTCCAGTTTTCCAGCACTTGACTCGTGAGGGAATCGATCCGATCGGTCAGGTCCGTAAGATAGACCTGATAATTTTCGGCATCAGCGTTGATGGTATAGTGAGCCAGAATTTCAGCATCATTTTCACCCAAACCATTAAGCAGGAAATCCAAAGCAGGAAATCCCTGACTGTCATTTAGTGAGGGAAGTTCGAGGTTGTAGTTTCCTTCAGCAATATTCTCGTTGATCTGAGTGGTATCGGTGGGGTAAATATTCAGGTTATCCCGAAAACGGAGCTGCATGGCTTCACCCATCTCGAACATTGAAACATGTTGAAAGGCGAGATAAGCTGATTCCCAGGAATTGCGAAGTTCTTCAAGATTTTGCTGAGTCGGGGCAGAGGAAAAGTCTTCAGCTGAAGTATGAAGCTGAGCTGTGGTCTCCGAAAAATGGGTAAAAGCCGGAATAATGATATTATCGGCCCAGTTTACAAGGATAGCTTCGCGGTCAAAATCGTCGGGATCAGGCCCTGAAGGACCATTATCGGTACAGCTCCACACTAAGAAGACTGTTAAAATTAATGCGAAATATTTCTTCATGATGAATAAAGTTTAAAGCAAAAAAGCTGGCAACAGGATATGATGCCAGCTTCAGAGTGAAAAAGTAATTTAGTTAGCGGCCTGCTCTACTGTGAAATCAAATTGTGCCGCAATCGTTTCAGACATTTCGTCTAATAAACTTGTTTCTACGTCCCAGAGTCCTTCTCCGGCGGTTAATTGAGCCAGCATTTCATCAATATCCTGAGCAGTAAGATAAGGGCTGTCGGAATTTGGAACACGGCTAAACTTCAGGCTGTACATGAACCCATAGGCTTCAGAAAGGTCATGGAAAGCAGCTCCATAATCAGGTGTGGATTGGTCCAGACCATTTTTTCCGGATTGTAGATAGTATATGGCACGCACTGCAATTACGGTAGAAATATTTTCACGGATGATCTGAGCCTGCTCGTCGCGTACATCATAGGCACCGGCTTCAATAGCGGCTCGTCCCAAGATGAAAGCTTCGTATGTTTCCTGCGCAATTCCTGCAAAGTCTTCATCGCCATCAACGCGACCTAAGTAGGTATTTAAGAATCCGTTTCCTTCCCCAAAAGTTGGGTTAGCGGGATTGTCAGCATTACCGAATAAGTATCCGTAAGCTTCGTCCCACTTGTGTTCCATATTGGTGTAGTTAGAACCTTCAGCCAGAGTGCCATCGTTGTTGTCCTCGCGATTAGTTCCGGCATCTAACACAGAAGTGCTGAGGTAGTTGTTCAGCATTTGGTCAGCCATCAGGGCTCCGATGAGGCTTTTGCCTACCATTTGGTTGTATTCGAATCCTTTTCCGTTCACGTAGCGTACGTCTTCACCATCTGCAATTTGTCCGGGTTGACCAGGAGCGGCAACCATGTTTTCATTTGGGTAAACTTCTTCAACCTGGGCAACAAGCCAGTTTTCAAACTGATTTTTGATCTCAGCACTAAGCTGGGAGTTGGAAGAAAAATAATCTGTGGAAGCAGCTACTTTACCTTTAATGTTTTTAGTGGCTTCGTTTAGATCAGCGCTATCAAAAGGATCCGTGCCTTCATTCCGGTACATGTTTAGAAGTGATTCTTCAGTAGAATTATCAAAATCCATCATGGCGAAAGTCAATTCAGCAGCCATTTGGATACGGGTGGTTTGCCCGGTAAAAGAAACTGAAGATTCTCCGTTTCGGGAAAACTCATAGGTTGAAGGAGGTTCTACAGTAGGATCATTATTATTATCACAAGAAATTAGTGCAACAGCTAAAAGTGGGAGTAATACTATTTTAGAAAGCCTCATGAGAAGGATATAACTAAGATTTTGGTTGTTATTTTTATTTAGAACAATTCTAAGTTAAGGAGGATTTTAAGCGGAGTCAAAACTTATATGGAATAAATCTAAATAAACTTCACTCAGCTGATGAGCAGGGGCAGCCGGTTGTAAACTAAAGAAGGGCAGGCTATTGCTGATGACGAGGGGAGACCAATTCCAGCACCTGGCTCAATACATTTTTGCTGATGTTGAACATTTTTTCCTGATGATTCATGGCAAGGAAGCGCAGTACTACCCGGAGTTCTGCCAGTAATTTAGGTGGGTTGCTGATGAGCGTATCTTCCCGAACCACTTCTTCCCAGTTTATAGAATGCTGAAAATTTACTCCAGCCCGGGCCATTGTTTTCAGATATACGTTGGCCATCAAACCATAGCCAATAGTTGTAGGGTGAAGGCCATCTAAACTGAAAATACCTCCCTTGTAGAGTTTACCTTCGTCATTCAGTCGGATGAAATCGGTAGATAGGTTTACATCGCCCTGTTCATCAACTAAGTGTGATGTGCTTTCATGAGATTTGAGCGCGTCGGCGAGCCCTTTAGGAAAATCCCGAACCAACTCGCCGCCTAATCTGCGCCGTGCCATTCCGGCTACGTTTTTTGCAATAGGAACCACGTGCCAGCCATTTTCATCGGCTACTTTTTTGATGATGGCATTATACTCGTCCATAGTCAGATCCAGCTGAATGGCTTCATCTTTGGTAAGATGGGGATGTTTGTCGGGATGAAAATCCTCATCCCAGATCCAGAAACGCGTGTAATAATCGAAATACCCAAGACGCTTACTTGAAAGGTCTGAATTCACACCTCGCATCACGGGGGGAATGGTTACATAGGGCAGTGTCGGTACAAAAACCCTTTCAGCTCCAAGTTTCTTTACCTTTTCAGCCATTTTACGGTATTGCTGCTCAAAATGCTCCGGTCGGTAAACGGTGTGTTTTCGTTGTCCGGGGAAAACTTCCAGGTCATCTTCTTCCGTCCATATCAGCTTCAGATCGGTTACCGTGGCGATCATGTTATTGTGCCCCAGACAAACGATCAGGTTTTCAATTCCCCCATCGTCAGCCAAAGTTTTTGCGTTATCGAATTGGGTACGAGTCTGATATTCTTTTTGTAGTGATGGGTTGAGGACGAGCCGGGCTGTTGTGAATTTAGCATGTTCGGGAAGCATATTGAATACCGTAAACTGTTCCCGGTTATTGTTGATATACTCTCTGCTGTTTTCCTCATTCACTTTCCATGAATCGCTGATATTAAAGCCCCAGACCGATTGGTTGTGATAAGGGGCAGATCGATCAACAGAAAGGTCTTTAAAACCGCCTTCCCAGTATTTTTTGATACGCTTCAGCGTTTTAACCATGTGTGTGGCTGCCGGCAATACTTCATTCCATTCAATACCATCACCAAATTCTTCGGAAAGCCCCCGAACCAAGACTTCAATATTTAGAGGGATTCCGGCCTGAGCAGTAAAAAGTGGCTGATCGAAATCGGGTTTGGGATCAAAACACCGGTGAAGCATAGCTGGAAAGTTCATATCCGTACGATATACCCCTCCATTGTTGAAGCCCTGGGAAAGACTATCTCCAACTACCACCAGTCTATGTTTCGAATTCTTTTTATTCCAGAACATGATTTGCTACTTAATCTCCAAGCCCCAAAAAGATAATCAAGTGTATGTGGATTCAAAATGAGAATAGGTGGAATTAAAAATTTTGTCAGTTACAGCACTGTCCTCTCTCTGATTTCCAGCAAAGCTGAAATCGGTCTCTCTCCAAAGAGAGATAGGTTCGTGCCACCGTAAACAATTCTAGTTTTAGTTCAACAATACTGCTAAAATTTAGAACCTGTGTCCCTTTGGAGGGACAGCAAGAACAGCTTGCTGTTACTTGCGGGGAGGGTCGTAAGTAGTTACAAATTAATCCACCAATCCGGCAAAAACTCCCTATTTTGAGCTTTCGAGATTTATTAGAGGCAATTAAACCAATCCAATTATGCCAGCAAAAAACCGATTACAGCAATTCAGAGAAGAACGTGAAGTCCAAAATGAGAAAGTGATGGACCTGGATCACCTGGGTATCAAGCGCTTTTTTAATATGGACACCAATACCTACCGCGATGGAGCGCTTCCCACTCAAACCAAGGAGTTATTGGGACTGGTAGCCTCAGCTGTTTTAAGATGTAACGACTGTATAGATTATCACCTGGAACAATGTGCCAAAAGTGGTTCAACCAAAGCGGAGATCGTGGATGCGCTTAATGTTGCGCTGACAGTAGGTGGAAGTATCGTGATCCCGCATTTACGTCATGCCACGGAAACGCTTGAGTTTTTGGAAGAGGAAGGAACTCTGAACGCAGAATAATTCAGGCGGTTATAACCACTTTCTTTTCCTGAAATAATAGATCATGCCAAGTGTGGCGATGATCATAAACCCCCACACCGCAGGATACGCCCAGGGAACAGAGAGTTCGGGCATGTACTCAAAATTCATTCCGTAAATACCGGCAACAAAGGTCAGTGGAATAAATATGGTGGCAATGATGGTCAGCACTTTCATAACCTCATTCATTTTGTTGCTTACCTGACTCATATACATGTCCAGCATACCCAGGATCATATCCCGGTAATTTTCCACACCGTCGATGATCTGCACCACGTGATCATACACATCGCGGAAGTAGATCTTGTTTTCCTCATTCACTAAATGTGATTCTTCCCGAAGCAAGGTGTTCAAATTGTCACGCAGCGGCCAGAGTGCTTTTCTGAAATAGATGAGTTTTCGGCGTAGGGCGTGAATATGTTGAGGGATATCATCATCAAACCCTTCCAGTATTTTATCTTCCAGGGCCTCAATTTCATCCCCGAATTTTTCCATTACCTTGAAATAGTGATCTACAATAGTATCGATAAGCGCATAGGCGAGATAATCCGGGTCTTCTTTTCTGAGCCTCGGTGCGTTGTTTCGGAGTCTGTGCAGCACTGGATCAAAAATGGGAAAATCATCTTCCTGAAACGATAAAACGCTGTTTTTGGAAAGCACGATACTGACTTGCCCCACATTCAGGTCTCCGGTATCCTCTTTAAAGCTCATCATGCGAAGTACAAAAAACATATGCTCGGGATATTGCTCGATCTTGGCCCGCTGATTGGTATTGATGATATCTTCCTGAATGAGTGGATGAAGCTCAAAATAATTCCAAATGTGCTTTAACCTTTCCACATCATGCAGACCACAAACATTGATCCAGGTTTTGGAGGGAGATTCCAGGTACGGTTTGCTCTCTTCAATTTCGGTGATGTCATATTCTCCAAGTTGCTCTACATCATAATCGTAGAGGTGCATAGTGATATTTTCGAGCCGTTTTTCTCCGGTGAAATGCAGTGTACCCGGCGCCTGACCTGGTTTCTTGGAAGTTCTGCGGTGTTTTAGGAAATGAGGGACCGGAAGTCGTTTTGTGATCTTTTTAACCATAGTGTGGTTTATTTTTGCCTAAGGTTAATGCAGAATAGAGTGCTGAGCAAATATTAATACAGATCAAACAGAGCTTTTAATTTTGTTCGTGTTGCCTCTTTAAGCTCATTATTTGCTATCCCCAATTTTCTTTTGATCAGTGATTTTGGGATGGTAACAATTTTATGAAGGCGTATTATTGAATCGACATGGAGGCCGGTTTCCTGCCAAATTTCTGTGCTCTTTTCGATTAAGATATCACTTTCCGAAATATCTTTAGTTTATGGGAATTTTACTCGATATGAATGCTATAATAATATGATCGAATTTGCCGATGGAATTCGTTAAGCAAAGAGCTGGTCTTACTTTAGTGGAAGAAAAATCATCAAAAGGAAAGGGCACAAGAACAATTGAGTGCTTAATCATCGATTGGCTTGCCATCTTTAATGGAATAAACTTCTTCGGCAGGATCGTTTAGAAAATCGAAAGATGGGTTGTTTGCAATATTTCGAACCCATTCTTCCTCTTGTTCTTTATCAGAAAAGTTTTGGTCGTCGATCAAAACTAAAACCCTTACTTCCTGATCTTTTACCCCAACCTGATGATCTATTTTGAGAGATCCTTGTTCGTCTGTTTTCGCTTTTAATTCTATAGCTTTCATAATTTTCCTCCAATAGAATGTAAATAAATCGTGACAGACTAATTAAATCATGCTACCTCAGCTCGTAAAACCTCAAGGGGTGGTTTATTGTGAACACCTCGTGTATTCAGTAACCCAATAAGGAGAACCAGTGCTGTCAGGATCAGGATCTCGACTCCGATGATGTAAAAATTCGGCACGAATTCGATCTCAAAATAGAAGTAGCCGATCAGTACGCTGGCGCCAAGGGAGAGAATAAGTCCAGTGATGGAAGCCATGATCCCAAGTAAAGCATATTCGATCACCTGTATCTTGATGACCTGTTTTTTAGCAGCGCCAAGTGTCCTCAGCAAAACAGCCTCACGTATTCGTTGAAATCGGGAAGTTGCAGCCGATCCTGCTAGTACGATCAACCCGGTGATAATGCTGAACAGGCCAATGAACTGAATCACAAAAGTTACTTTATCCAGGAAATTACGAACGGTTTGAACTACCAATCCCACGTCTATGGCAGAGACATTTGGGTACTGCTGAACCAGTTCCTGCTGAAGTCTGAGGGAGGCTTCCCGGTCTTCGGTGTTGATGGTGGTGGCAAAAAACTGAGGTGCATTTTCCAGAACTCCTGCCGGAAATACCACAAAGAAATTTGGTGAAGGCTGATCCCATTTCACCCGGCGCGTGCTTGCAATATAAGTTTGGATCGGAATTCCCTGCACGTCCCAGGTTAAAGTATCTCCTAAAGAAGCATCGAGATTGTCCATTTGGTCGTGTTCAATGGACACGGGGACGATCTCATTGAATCCATCTGCCTCGCCGATCCATTCTCCCAATACCAGCTCTTCGGAGGGCAACAGGCTGTCGCGGTAAGTAGATCGGTATTCGCGATTAAGCGCCCATCCACTTACATCCTGGGTGGTATCTGCCCGGAGCTGCTCCGCATTCATCCCGTTAATGGATTGAATGCGCATAGTGACGATGGGCACATTCTGGAGGATCTCGTGTCCGTTGGAGGTGATGATCTCATTTACGCCATCATTTTGATCGTATTGAATGTCGTACAATGCAAGATTCGGAAGATCACGCTGATTACCAAAGTCAATTTGGTCGAGCAGCATATCCTGGGTTAGGTAGAGCGAGCTGATCATGGTTACACCTAACCCAAATGTGAGTAAAAGTGTAGTGGTTTGATTGTTCGGTCGGTACAAATTGGCCAGGCCCTGACGTAATTCATATGAAAATCCGGCGCGCAGAAATTTTCTAGAGCCTTTCATGATGAGTTTTGCAAATCCGGTAAGGAGTCCAAGACAGGCTACCAAACCCAGTGTAAACCAAAGGGCAGGCAAGAGTTCACCGATCATGAGCCAGGCATAGCCAGTAATAAAGATCAGCAATACTGCAGAAAGAATGATCTTAGTGTTGGCGGTAAGGAGCTCGGTCAGGTTAATATTGATGCTTCTCAATGAATACAGTGGCGAAATTTTCTTAACAGCTAATAATGGGAACAGGGCAAATAAGATCGAAATGACAAGTCCGGTACCAATTCCGATGGCAATGGACGCCCATGAAATAAATAATTCAATATCTACCGGGAGGAAGTCCTGAACTAAAACTGGTAAATAAAACTGTATGGCAGAGCCCAATATGGCTCCAAGAACAGAACCGGTGAGTCCCATAGCTACGGCCTGTATCAGGTAGATCATTAACGCCTGATTAGAGGAAACGCCTACACAACGTAATACTGCAACCGTGTTTATTTTTTGACGGATGTAGACAAAAATGGAGCTGGCAACGCCAATTCCACCCAGCAGCAAAGCAATAAAACCGATCAAATTCAGGAAATTGGAGAGGTAGAGAATGGCTTCGCCGACTTCTTCCTCTCGCTCCTCTACGGTATCGTAACCAAAGCGTAATCCCTGATCATCGCGAAGCTGATCGAGCCGGTCATCCACATAGGCCATATCGGTGCCTTCGGGAAATTTATGCCATGAGACGTATTCAAGCCGGCTTCCTCGCTGCAGCAATCCTGTTTCTTCCACGTTGGCTTTTGGGATGAAGATCCTTGGTCCGAAAAAAGAAGCCGCCACGGGCTGTCCGGGTATCTCGATAAGCGTTCCGCCGATCTCGTATGTAACCTGTCCGATCTTAACGGAATCGCCGGGTTCCAGTTCAAAAAGCCGCATTACCGGTTCATCAACAAGCGCTGTTCCTTTTTGTTGAAAGTCTTTGGCTGCTGATGCCGGCTCGGTGATCAGATCTCCATAGAAAGGAAAATCCCCTTCGATGGCTGAGATCTGTGAAAGCCGTGTATTCCCATTTTTTGGAAAAAGGGCCATTGAGTTGAATTCCAAAGCGGTAGAAACATCTCCACCTAAGGAATCTAAAACAGCCTGTACTTCCTCCTGAAGGGGAGCATTTCGTTCAACCTCAAGATCGGCTCCAAGCAGTTCCTTAGCCTGACTCTCTATGCTTTCGTTAAGATTCGCCCGGAAGGAAGTAATGGCAACCTGGGCGGCAACACCAACGATGATGGCCGCCATAAATAAAAATAGTTTCGAACGGTTGGATCGGGAATCGCGCCAGGCCATTTTGAAGGTCCACAGCCACGAATTGGATTGCTTGCTCATACAGATTCAACCGTCTTTTCGGGTTGGGATTCCGCATGAGAGTCTTCAAAAACCTGACCATTCTTCAGCTTGATAATGCGATCACATTTTTTAGCCAGCTCCAGATCGTGTGTTACCAAAACGAGGGTAGTGCCCTGCTGTTCGTTCAGGTCAAAGATCAATTTCTCGATATATTCACCAGTTTCGGTGTCAAGATTTCCGGTCGGTTCATCCGCAAACAAGATCTTGGGCTGATTGATAAATGCCCGGGCGATGGCTACTCGCTGCTGTTCTCCTCCCGAAAGTTGCGTTGGGTAATGGTGGGATCGATCGCCAAGGCCTACACTTTCAAGTAAAGAAAGTGCTCGCTTGCGGACATCTTTCGTTCCTTCACCGCGCAATTCCAGTGGAACCATCACGTTTTCCAAAGCCGTAAGCGTAGGCACGAGTTGGAAGGTCTGGAACACAAATCCTACATGTTTATTCCGAACTTCAGCCCGTTCATCTTCACTCAGGGGATTTAAAGGAATGTTGTTAAGAGAGATGCTACCGGAAGTGGGTCTGTCCAATCCTGCACACAACCCAAGCAAAGTCGTTTTTCCGGAACCGGAAGGTCCCACGATAGCGCAGGAAATTCCCTTTGGGATGGAGAAATTAATATCGTCAACCACGGTGAGGATCTTATCGCCGCTTTTAAATTTGCGGTAAAGCTGATGTACTTCGAGTATATTTGACACGTTCTTCTTTTGTTTTGAATGATACCGACACAAACAACGGTTTATTGCACAAACATTCCTTTAAATGTTGAGAAAGATTTACGATTCAATCGGATTAAAGTTGTAGTAAATATGCTCCGACGCAGAGCGTCAGGAGTAAGTCAGTAAATCTATAACTCCAGAATCTCGCTCGGCACGCTCTGCGTAGGAGCGGACAAAAATACTTTAAACACAAAAAATTTCTATGAAATTCTTATTACTAATTTTCTCCATTTTCCTGTTCAGTTCGGCGCAGGGACAACAAGCCGAAACTAAAACGATCCTCTTTTTTGGAGATAGTATTACAGCAGGATTGGGAGTGGATAAATCCCAGGCATTCCCTGCGCTTATACAGCAAAAAATAGATTCATTGGGATTGAATTACGAAGCCGTGAATGCGGGATTGAGTGGAGAGACTTCAGCCGGAGGGTTACGAAGAATCGACTGGGTGATGCAGCGTGAAATTGACATAATGGTGCTGGAACTGGGAGGAAATGATGGCCTGCGCGGAATTGACCTGGCAGACACGAAACGCAATCTTCAGCAGATCATTGATAAAGTAGAAGCCAAATATCCTGATGCAGAGATCATATTGGCGGGAATGCAGGTGCCACCGAATCTGGGGCAGGAATACACTCAACAGTTTGAAACCATGTATCCTGAGCTGGCGGAAGAAAACGACTTGCCACTTATCCCCATGATCATGGATAAAATTGGAGGCAGTGAAGATCTGATGCAGGGAGATGGGATTCATCCTACCCCAAAAGGACACCGCGTAATTGCGGAAACGGTGTGGGAAAAACTACAACCGATGTTGGAATAGAAGGTCTTTCGATTTGGAAGGAACAAGATCTTTTATCACCAGATATACTGCATCATTTAACCTTCACATCAAAATAAAACGTACTGCCTTTTCCCAGTTCACTGTCTAGCTGTAGTTTACTTCCCATAAGGTTGAGCAGCTTATTGCAGATGGTAAGTCCCAGTCCGGTGCCGGTTACATTTTTCTTTGTTCCATTCTGAGGCTGTAGCTGGGTAAAAGATTCAAATATTCTTTCCTGATCTTTCTCCGCAATACCAACTCCAGTATCGGATACGGAAAAGCGGATGAGCTGAGAGTCTGAATTAAGGGAAGAAACCTCAAGCGTGATCGTTCCCTCTTCGGTAAACTTCACAGCGTTTCCCAAGAGGTTAATAATAACCTGCCGGAGTTTAGTTTTATCTGCTATGATGGATTCAGGGACATCAGAAGAGATACTATATTGCATGTTCAGGCCATCTGTATTTGCCTGCCATGCAAAAAGGTCCATGGCTTCTTTGCAAAGCTGTTCAATTTGTGTAGCCTCAGGCAATAGTTTTAAGCTGCCGGATTCAATTTTAGTGAGATCCAGAATTTCATTTACGATGTGTAACAGTGATCTAGAAGAAGTGCCCACAATAGAAACGTATTCTTGTATCTCTTCACTCAGGTCTTCTAATTCCATCAGGTCCACAAACCCAATTATACCAGAAAGAGGAGTGCGGATTTCGTGCCCCATATGCGAGAGAAATTCCGATTTTGCTTTGCTTGCGGCCTCTGCCTGATGTCGGGCTGCTATCAATTCAGCCTCATTGCGTTTATTTACGGTAATATCTTTGAACACCATAAAATAACCCGACTGTGCCCCGAGATTGTTTAGAAATGGGTTGATGGAAATTTCGAAGTGCTTCTGCTTATTTTTGGCATGAATACTCCATTCGGAGCTGCTTTGTTCCGAGTAGTTGAGCAGATTCAGGACCTCATCTTCATCCCGAAATATATCCGTAGCAAGCTCACCGATCACAGTACCATCAAATACCTTATGTATGATTTGAATAGCAGCAGCATTCAGATCTAAGATCTGAAAGTCGTTATTCAGAATAATGATGCCATCTTTGGTCTGTTCTATGATCTTTTCCCGGGCAACCGGAAGAACTTCAAATAATTTATACCAGACCAGCCCTGCAGAAATAAAGATCCCGGTAATTGCAAATGCGTAGGGTGTAGCGTCAATGTATTGCAAAGGGCGATAGCCCAGTAAGTAGGTGGCATTTGCGATCCATGGAACTGAGGCACCCAGAAGGATCATACTAATTTGTTTTCGGATGAGGTGGTTGGTGTTGGCATATTTTTTTAGCAGAAAACCAATCCCGGTTAACAGATACGAATAGAATATGATGGTATGAATGATGTACCAAATTCCGGTTTCAAGCTTTAAGAGGCTCAATCCCTGTACCTCTACAATGGTGGTAGCTGCATAATGAAGCTGATGAAAGTCGTTGGTCCATACCAGCAGAAGAGTGATCGCCGGAAGCAGGAAAATCAGGAATATCTTGTTTTTGGTGAGGAGTGAATCATATCCGGTAAACTGTATGCAAAAAAGTAACCAAAACCCCGGCATAAGTGCGATACCGATGTATTCGATGTTGATCCAGAAAAGCATGAGGCTTAAAGAAGAGGAAGCGAGCTCGAAGGCGTAAGCGAGGCACCATATGGTGATTCCAAGCATCAAAAAAGAAAAAGACCGGATAGCCCGTCCAGATCTAAAAAACAAAAGAGTGGATATCAATCCAGCAATGCTGCCTACGAAAAACAGAACGATGGAGTAGATATTTAAGGTGATTTCCATAAAAGATGCAGAGACTATTTACTCGGGTATTAAGTTGAGATATAGTAGTAATACTAAGTTTTAGTTACAATTAAAGTACGGCGCTTAAAAGTAAATCATAATATTGCCGATCATTACAACAACCTTTCCTATCTCCCAAATCAACGCTACCTTTTGGAAGACTTAAATTTAAATGATGAATGTACCATGAAACGACTATTGCTTCTCTTTCTGTTATCCTTTTTTACAATTTCATCTTTTGCGCAAGATTCACTGCTGAATTATGAGCCCAAAGTACTTCTGGTTACGGCTCACCCGGATGACGATGCCCTGTTTTCGGCCACGGTGTTCAAGACCACAAAATTATTAGGTGGTATGGTGGATCTTGCACTTTTGACCAACGGCGAAGGTGGTTATACCTATTCAACCCTTGGGAATTATATCTACAATAAGGAACTGGATAAGGAAGAAGTCGGTCGAGAATATCTGCCGGGGATACGTAAGCAAGAGCTGATGGCCGGCGGGGAAATTGTGGGCATCCGAAACTATTTTTTCTTTGATCAGCCCGATTTTTATTACACCGAGGATGTAGAGGAAACGCTGGAAAAATGGAATACCGATTGGGTGCACGAGCGGATGGTGGAGATCCTGAAAGAGGGTGAGTACGATTTCTTATTCCTGATGCTGCCTTTTGAAGAATTCCATGGCCATCATAAAGCTTCTGCGGTATTGGGTTTGCAGGCTATGAAGGAGCTCCCAAAAGAAGATCGTCCGATTGCGTTACAGGGCTTCATCCGCCGGGGCGATAACCCAAGCGTTTCATTCACAAAGCTGGAAGGCTATCCCGATACGAAAGTTATGGAAGGTGAGGTTTTTGAATTTGATCGCAGTCAGACTTTTGGTGTCAACGACCGGCTAAATTATAACATCATTTCCAACTGGGTGATTGCTGAGCACAAATCTCAGGGAACCATGCAACTGCTCATGCAAACCGGCGAATCGGTGATAGAGCAATATTGGTACAACGAGATCAACGGGGTAGAGGGTTTGGAAAAAGCGGCTGAATTTTTTGAAGCAGTGAATACAGCTCAACCTTAGGATGATATAGTGATATGGTGACTTGGTGATACGGTGTACTATCAATCAATTGTGACTAATCGAGATCATTACAAAAAAACCATGAAATTTCTACGATTGAGAAAAGCTCAATACCAAAATCACTCAATAAAATAGCTGATGTTTACATTGGCTCGCACTTCCACGGTTTGAGAAAAATCCATCATGGAAGCATCTCTCGCCATCGACATCATTTCCATGGAGTTAGATGATTTTTGAAGAGCGCGAACATGGTGATCAGAGTGGTTGATAGTTGCTACAGGACCCAATTCCACTCCGGACGTTTTCGCGATCAGCTCGGCGCGTTCCTTTGCGGCTTCAATAGCAGAGATGAGTGCCTTTTCTTTTCCTTCGGCAATTTTGGAAGATGAAAACTGTCCGTTAAAGGAATCAAATCCATTTTCGATGAGGGTAAGCTGAATTTCTTCGTACATGGAAAAGTCCTCAAAAGTAATACTTACAGATTGATTGGTGGAGGTGATGTATTGAGGATCTTCCGTACTGTAGCGATTTCCGTTGATTTGGCGGCGATTCATCTTGATTGGTTCGTAATCAATGTTTTCTTCCTTGATGTCAAGATCTTTGAGGAGTCCGGCCAGCAGCGATTCTCGTTCGCGATGTAACTCATACGCTTCCTGTGGGGTTTTCCCTTCCGCATTAATGTTCACATTAAAGATGATCTGATCGGCGGGCAGCAATTCAGAAGCGCTCATATTGATGGTGATGGTTCGCTCCGATACCGGTTGTTGAGCCATCGTGGTACAGCTCATTCCAAAAAAGAGAAGGCTGATCGTTAAAGTGATCTTACTCAATTTATTACCACTCGATACCATATTCTTGTTTGATCTTTTGAACGTCTGCATAATTTTTTCCTTGATTTAATTTAAAGACCCTGCTTCCCAGCTGGTCAAATTCGTGAATATCGTAACCGCTTCTGTACCAACTCTCTAATACTTCAAAATATTGCTGATGTTTCTTTTTGTTTTTGAGTAGCAGTCCAAATTCAGAGGTCTCATCGTCATTCGTAATTTCAATATGAAGCAATGTTCGGCTTATGGGAAAACGGGCGCCCTGTATCACACTGATCCCGATCTGTGAATCATGATCAATATGAATAGGGGACTCAGGAAATTTGTCAGGGTTTCTCTTTGGACTGAGGATGATCTTATCTGTCCCGATTTTTACAGCTCCTTCATTTTGGCTGAACAACAAGGCTATGAATGCAAAAGTGTAACCAAAAACGATTCCCATAGATATCAAGAAACTGGCCCAATCGGGAACATCAAAATCCAGGAAATCCAGTGTAAAAATACTCAGGATTGCAGCTACAGCAATTCCCATTGATATTTTAAACTGTATGGACTCCGTAAATGAAACTTTACCCGTCAGCGGGTCTTTTTTGGAGCCGATTTTAAGCAGGTCAAATTCAGTCATTTTGGTCAAGAATTTGGGTTACTGTTGGCAACATCTCATCCACCCACATCGCATACATTTTGGCAGAGGGATGAAGGTTGTCTGGAGCTATTAAAGAGGAATCCTCAGCGCCAAGTTCAGAAATAGGGGTTACATCAACAAATGGAATATTGAATTCTGTGGTGATCTCTTTGGCAATATCGTTGTACACCTGAAGCTCCTGCCGGATGATGACCGGATTCCGGGACTGGCCAAAGGGAGTAACGCCATAATTGGGGATGGAGATCACAAACACATTCGATCTGTTTCCACCGGCAAAAGCGATAGCCTGGTCGAGTAATTCACGGAATTCAGTTCTGTAGAGTTCGAGATCCAGCCCCTGATACTGATTGTTCACTCCAATAAGGAGAGAGACTAAATTATAGGAGGAATCAGGATCTTGAGAATCAATACCGGTTTTAAGATCGGTGGTGGTCCAGCCATTGGTTGCAATTACGGCAGTGGTGTCTACGGTAAAGCCTCTGCTGGCAAGTGAATCAGAAAGCAGATGTGGATAATTACTTACTGTATCGATTCCTGTTCCAATAGTATAGGAATCGCCAAGAGCGAGGTAACTTACTGGCGAGGAGTCGGGTAGAGTGCCTGATGGATCAGGATCCTGGGCACAGGATGCACAAATAAATAGCAGCAGCGTTATGAAAGCGAAAAATTTGATTTGGAATAAGTGTGATTTCATGACCTCTGTATAATCATTTAATAGTGAGAATGAAGAATACTATATACATAAGATACATGCAGAATTATATTATGAAAGCGCTTGCATTTAACCTTGAAACAGGCGTTTATTTGGTTAATAATTTAACGGAGCCCTTTTTGAGAAGGCAAAGTACATTTGGCGGAAACTAAGCTAATACCTGCCACACTAACCAAAACCAAACAAATCATATTATGAGTTACATGATACAACGCATTTTTTGTGCTTGTTTGATTTTCACGTTTATGTTCAGTGGAATCACAAATGCAACAAGTTTAGATCAAACCGAGATATCGGGAATAGTTAAAGACGTGAATGGAGAGCCTCTTGCAGGGGTGAATATACGCGTTCAAGGCCGGGTTATTGGAACGGCAACCTCACCTGATGGTACTTTTAGCCTATCCGTACGGCAAGATCCGCCTCTAACATTGATCGTTTCGATCGTCGGTTTCCAATCAAAACGGGTTGAGATCACAGATGCTGTGGTTGATGATCTTGAGATCATACTAGAAGAAGAAACTATTACCGGTGGTGATTTCGTAGTTTCTGCTTCTCGTGTGGAAGAGAGCATTCTAAAAGCTCCGGTAACCATCGAACGACAAGATGTTATTCAGTTGCGTACTTCTGCTTCTGATGATTACTACAAAACCCTTGCAAACCTTAAGGGTGTGGATATGACCACAAGTAGTATCAACTTTCAGATCGTGAATGCGCGTGGTTTTAACTCAACAGGAAATACACGTATGGTTCAGCTTACCGACGGTATGGACACTCAGGCTCCGGCGCTGAACTTCCCTATCGGAAACCTGAACGGACCTTCTCAGCTTGATGTGGAGAGCATGGAATTTCTACCCGGTGCTTCTTCAGCACTGTACGGTCCCAACGCTTTCAACGGTATTTTACTGGTGAACAGTAAAGATCCATTCCGCTATCCCGGGTTAAGTGTGATGGTGAAATCAGGAATTAACCATCTTGACGGAAATGAGACTTTAGGGGAACCGGGAAGTCCACAACCGTTGTACGAAACAGCTATTCGGTACGCCAAATCTTTTAACAACAAATTCGCCTTCAAAGTGAATTTTTCTTATTCACAGGCTCAGGATTGGGTAGGTATTAATTATGCTGATAAGAATGCTTCATTAAGCAGCGGATTGGCTAGTAACCCGGCTTATGATGGTGTCCATACTTATGGTGATGATGGAACTTTCAATATTGGTCTTTTAGGAATTAACCCCGCAACACGCCAGCAAATTGCACAAGCTGTGTCAGCTCAAACCGGTGTTCCTCAATCAGAAGTAGAGCAGTATGTGGCTGCACTTCCTTCTCAGCCGGTTGCCAGAACAGGTTATCGGGAAGAATATTTAGTAGATCATGATGCTCAAAATTTAAAATTTGGAACTTCATTGAACTACCGCATCAATGACAAAATAGAAGCCAGCTATACATTAAATTTTGGGTACGGTACATCGGTATATAGTGGTGCGCAGCGCTACAGTCTCAGTAACTTCAATATTTCCCAACATAAGTTGCAGTTAGACGGCGACAACTTTATGGTTAGAGCTTATGGAACATTTGAAAATTCCGGAGATTCTTACATTGCTGATTTTGTCGGCTTTGCTGTAAATGATGCTTATATGCCAACATCACAGTGGTATGGTGCCTATGGTGGTACTTTTGTAGGCGGAATGATTCAAGCTGCGGCTCAAGCTCAAGGTGGAGATCCGTCATACAACGAAGCTACCGTGAATGCTATCCTGAGTAATCCCAATTTTGTAAATCAATTTCATATAGCAGCTCGGGGAGCAGCAGATGCCAACCGCTATCAGCCTGGTACGGCAGCATTTGAAGCGGCCAAAGAAGGCGCCTTGGAGGGAGTTGTTCCTGCCGGTGCCCGTTTTGACGATAAATCAAGATTCTTTCACACCGAAGGTCAATACGATTTTAAAAATGAGATCGATTTCATGGACCTGCAAGCAGGTTTGAGTTTCCGACAGTATCAGTTGCGCTCAAACGGTACCATTTTTGATGATGACGGAGGCGTTGAGATCAACGAATTCGGTGGGTATGTACAAGGTTCCAAGTCAGTTTTTGATGATCGGGTAGACCTGACAGCATCGCTCCGCTACGATAAGAATGAAAACTTTGACGGACAGTTTAATCCTCGTTTGTCAACGGTGATCAATGTTGCGGAGAATCAGAACATTCGTGCCTCTTATCAAACCGGTTTCCGAAATCCAACTACACAGGGGCAGTATATTGACCTGAACGTATTGACTGCACGTTTGCTTGGTGGACTTCCGTTCCTGGCAGAGAAGTATAGCATTACTGAAAATGCGTTCACGCTTGAAAGTGTAAATCAGTTTACGAACACTGTGCTGGCCGGAACTCCAAACCCAGGAGTATTGGAGGCATATACTGAATTTGAGCCGGTTAAACCAGAGCAGATCCAGTCCTTTGAAGTTGGTTATAAAGGCTTGTTAGGCGATAAGCTGTTCTTTGATATGGCTTACTATTACAACATTTATAATGATTTCATCGCACAGTTCCGCATCAGAAAAGCGGCTGCAGCTTTTACAGGAAACCCAGCTCAGGATCAGCAAATTGCTGCTTCTCTGCTTTCCGGAGACGCCTCCAATACCTTCCAGATTTACACTAACGTTGATGAGACGGTTGAATCTCAGGGAGCTGTATTTGGATTCGACTATAGCTTGCCAAGCAACTTTAAGCTGGGCGCCAACTACAACTGGAATCAACTTATTACAGATCGTGAAGGTGAGTACATTTTTGATTACAACACTCCGGAGCATAAATTCAATGTAAGCTTTAGCAACCGAAACCTGGTGCAGAACTTAGGCTTCAACGTAACCTACAGATGGCAGGATGAATTTGAATGGGTTTCTTCTTTTGCAAGCGGAACTGTTCCTGCTGTTTCTACTGTGGATGCACAGGTATCTTACAAACTGTCTGATCTTAACTCCATCATTAAAATGGGTGGAAGTAACATCACCAATAACCGTCATGTTCTGAACTATGGTGGCCCAAATCTTGGTGCTATCTATTATGTATCTATTACATTTGATGAGTTCCTGAACTAAGGAAAACAGACGACTTAAATTTCAAGCCCTGTCCGATTTATTTCGGACAGGGTTTTTTTATGCCACTCGATCAATAAAATGTCATGGGAAAGTAACTTTGTCATTTCAGTGGTTTATACATCTTGGTGGCATGCTATTTGCTTCAATCATATCAAAATTGAAAAAAACACCGATCAACAAGAATACATGAGTAAAGAAAAGATTCAGGAAGACGAAACCACTCAGCAAGAAGTTGAGGAAACGGAAAAAGCTGCTCAGGAGATAGAATCAGAACAGGAGCTGGAGTCCGAAAAAGACGAGAAGGATATCAGAATTGAGGAGCTTGAGAATGAGCTTGCCTCCACTAAAGACAGCCTCTTGAGAAAAGCGGCTGAGCTTGACAACGTTCGCAAGAGAGTGCAGCGTGAACGAGTTCAGTTATTTGAAGAAGCAAAAGCGGGTGCTTTGGAAGACTTTATGCCCATTGCGGATGACTTGATCCGAACCTTGAAGGCAGCTGAAGAATCGAAGATCGAAAATAGTTTCCTTGAAGGCGTTCAGCTGGTGGCTGATAAGTTCAAAAATGTACTTGAGAAACATGGAGTTGAGCGCATTGATGAAACCGGCGTCCCTTTTGATGTAAATCTCCACGATGCTATGATGAAGCAAGCTGCTCCGGATGAAGATACAGACAGCGATGTTGTGCTTCAGATATTGGAAAACGGCTACAAAATTGGAAATAGAACCATTCGTCATGCAAAAGTAATTGTAAGCGAGTAATTCATATATATGTCAACTAAGAAAGATTATTACGAAATACTTGGAGTCGATAAAGGTGCATCAGAGGCTGAAATAAAAAAGGCCTATCGCAAGAAAGCGATGAAATTTCACCCTGACAGAAATAAAGGGGATGATGATGCCGAAAAGAAATTCAAAGAGGCATCTGAGGCTTACGAGGTACTCAAAGATCAGGATAAGCGAGCCCGTTATGATCAGTTTGGCCACGCCGGTGTAAATGGACAAGGCGGAGGCTATGGCGGTGGAGCCGGAGTCGATTTCGATAACATGGGCTTTGAAGATATCTTCAGCCGTTTTGGGGATATTTTCGGATCCGGATTTTTTGGTGAGGAGGCCTTTGGCGGTGGACGTCGCGGGCAATCTCGCCGCAGAAGAGAGCCTGGTCAGCCCGGTTCTGATATGAAGATCCGAATGCCGTTGACGCTAGAGGAGATCGCTTTTGGAGCTGATAAAAAACTAAAGATCAAAAAGCAGATAAAATGTGATGAATGCGAAGGCACCGGCGCTGAAACAAACTCTGATTTTGAAACTTGCTCCACCTGTAATGGTATGGGGGAAGTCCGGCAGGTAACCCGGACTATGCTTGGGCAAATGGTGAATGTGCAGGCATGTCCAACGTGTAATGGTGATGGTCGCATCATTAAAAATAAATGCAAAAAATGCAGCGGTGAAGGCCGTGTGAAAGGCGAAGAGACCATCAAAGTGAATATTCCATCCGGTGTTTCGAATGGAAATTACATCACTTTAAGAGGGCAGGGAAATGCAGGACGAAGAGGAGGTTCCGCCGGCGACCTGATCGTGTTGATCGAAGAAAAAGAGCATGAGCATTTCCAGCGAGAGGGAAATAATATTTATTATAACCTTACCCTGAGCTTGCCAGATGCAATTCTTGGTACTGAAGTTCAGGTACCTACCCTTAAAGGAAAAGCGAAATTGAAGATCGATCCCGGTACACAGCCAGGAAAAATGCTGCGAATGCGGGGACGAGGCATTAAAGGGTTGAACAATGCCGGAGAAGGGGATCAATATGTGCGGTTGAACGTATATATTCCTGAAAACCTGACCGATAAAGAGAAGAAGGCCATTGAATCACTCAAAGGCTCGGATAATTTTGACGCCTCTAATGCCAATGATAACGCCAAGAATTTCTTCTCTCGGATGAAGGATATGTTTGGGTGAATAGGTTTTAGTAGTTAAGGGCGAGGTTTTAGGTAAAGTATGCTGAAATGAAAAGTCTCGAATAAAACTTATACTTCTGTACATAGTATTACTGGTTTATGATTAGGAGCGCTAACACCTAATACCTCGACCCTAAAACCTAATCAACAAATCATTCCGCTAAAACTGCGGTTCCGCTAACGGAAACCATCAACAAACTGCCATTGGCACCTATGGTTTCATAGTCAATGTCGATGCCAACGATGGCATTGGCCCCTACACTATTGGCTTTCATTTCCATTTCCTCAAACGCGATCTTACGGGCAGACTGCAATTCCTTTTCGTAAGCACCGGAACGTCCTCCAACGATATCACGAATTCCTGCGAAAAAATCACGGAAGATATTTGCTCCCAGTATAGCCTCTCCGGTTACAATACCTTTATACGTTTTGATCTCTTTATGGTCGATGGAATGTGTGGTGGTCATTATCATAGCAAAAAATCTTTGTTTAATATTCAGGTCACTGATACTGAGTTTAGCTAAAAAAGTTACTGAAATAAAAAAAGCCTTTCCCGGAAAGAGAAAGGCTTTTAAATCAAATCAAAAGAATGATCAGTTGCGAGGCTTAGCCTCATTCACTTTAACCGGACGGCCATCAATTTCAGCTCCATCCAATTGTTCGATGGCAGCTTCTGCCTCGGCTTTGTTATCCATTTCCACAAAACCGAAACCTTTGGAACGCCCCGAATTTCGGTCGGTAATTACTTTTGCAGAACTTACAGTACCGTAAGCCTCAAAAACTTCTTGAAGTTGTTCGCTGGAAACGTCATAACTCAGGTTTCCGATGTAAATATTCATAATGTCTAAATCTATTTAAAATTGAAATTGGAAAAAGGATACATCACAACAATGAATCGTGATTCCAAAATCAAAAGTACGCTATTTTAAGACTTTCACAAAGCCTCTGGTGCTTTTATTTGTGATCTGACATTCTGAGTGATCTGAAGGATTGAACTGGATATCATAATAAGTGAGCAAAAATTGCCCAACATATTGTAAAATATTACACCTACACAATCTTTTGATGGCATATTGGACTCGAATTGCATTTCTTAGGTAAGAATTGAATTCAAGAAATTGGCTCTTATTTGAGCAAAATTATCGCACCCCAAATCCAACAACGACTCTGGAGTAAATTATGCTGAGAACGTGTACTATTTTGACCTTTGTGCTATTATTTCAACTATGTGGTTCATTTGATGTTACCGCTCAGGAAATTCCTTTCGTGTATCAGGAGGAGGAAACCTGTGACGATTGTCAGGCGCCTTATATGCCATCGGTAAACGAGCTCCCAAATGTACAGGCATTGACTAACCCTTTTGAGTGGTCAGATGGCAGAGGGGTGATCTCGAATTATTCGGACTGGAAACACCGCCGGGCTGAGATTGGCGCCGAGATCGAGCATTATGAAACCGGGGGGGTACCTCAGGATCCCGATGCAATTGAGGCAACTTATGCTGATGGTGTTTTAACCGTTCATGTTACCGTGAATGACAATACACTTACGCTGACTTCTCCCGTCACTTTACCGGAGGGTACAGGGCCGTTTCCTGCTGTGATCGGAATGGGTGGGGCATCCGGAAGTTTACCGGGAGAAATTTTTAGCAGCAGAGATATTGCACAGATCTCGTTTAACTTCGGTCAGGTGATGGCGCATACACAAACCCGAGGGAGTGAACCGATCAATGATCTGTATCCAGAAAGAACAGATATTGGAGCATATGGAGCATGGCCATGGGGCGTAAGCCGTTTGATTGATGGATTGGAAATGGTATCAGATGATCTGAATATTGATACAGATAAACTCGCAGTCACCGGTTGTTCATTTGCCGGGAAAATGGCGTTGTTTGCCGGTGCTTTTGATGAACGAATTGCATTGACTATTTCACAAGAATCAGGGGGCGGAGGATATACATCCTGGCGTTTTTCTGATACCATGGATGGAGTTGAAACACTTGCTGCCACTAATGCAGCATGGTTCCGTGAAGGCTTTAAAGGTGCATTTGGGAATGCAGCCACCAAACTCCCATTCGACCACCACGAACTGATGGCTATGGTTGCACCGAGGGCTTTGTTGGTAACTGGAAACGATGGCTGGACCTGGCTGGCAGATGAATCCGGATATGTTGCAAGTAATGCCGCTGAGAAGGTATGGGATGCTTTAGGCGTACCCGATCGGTTTGGATATTATAACATGGGCGGGCATAATCACTGTGCACTTACAGCAGAAAAACGCGTGGTTATAGAAAATTATGTGGATAAATTCCTGGTTGGCGTTGATAGTGTAGACACTGATGTAGCTGCAAGTCCGTATAACACAGATCTTACACCCTGGATCACCTGGGAAACACCGGTTTTAGGAAATGATTCCTCATACTTCGGCAAAACAAGTTTGGTTGCCCCTGCCAATAATGAAGAAGATCAGGATACTACCATCACCTTAAAATGGAATGGAAGTGATGATGCTGCCAGCTATAATATAGAAGTATCACCCGGTGCCTCTTTTCAGAATGTGATACATGAAAGTTCTGCTTCTGATACATCAGCCACCATCGATGGTCTTGAAAAAGGCCAGAAATATTTTTGGCGAATTCAGATCGAAAATCAGGAAGGGGAGACAGGTCCGTGGACCGATCCGTATAATTTCACCACATACATTCCATTGCCAGGAGCTCCGCTTTTGGGTTCGGTTGAGACCTATCGTAATAGACTGGATTTCGTGAATATGGAATGGAGACAAGCGATCTACGCAAGGGAATACCGTGCCGAGCTTTCTGCGGATGAGGCGTTCGGCTCCATGACAGACACCTACGAAGGGAGAGATACATCAGCAGTGATGAATGGTGTTGATGAGGGTAAAACATATTATTGGAGAGTGCGTGCTGTAAATACTACAGGAAATTCGGAATGGAGTGAAGTTTCTACTTTTGTGATCCTTGCTCCTCCCACAGCTTTGGAGATCACACAGAACAACGATAATGAGATTACGCTGAATTGGAGAGATCGAACCAATGCTGAGGATGGCTACATCATAGAAAGAAAGACCTCAGAAGAGGCCGGTTTTGTGACTATAGATACAGTTGAAACAGACGTAGTTGAATTTGTGGATTCAGGGACCGCAGATGAATCCGGAATATATAGGGTGAAAGCGTATCAGGGCGAATTTGTCTCTGGTTATAGCAACGAGGCAAGCCTGACTGCAGTGAGTAATGAAACCGATCGTTTACTTCCCACTGAATTTGCCCTTGCTCAAAACTTCCCCAATCCTTTCAATCCAACTACTAACATACAGTTTTCGATACCGGAAGCATCTGATGTTCAGCTGAATGTGTATAATATGCTGGGACAGAAAGTGGAAAACTTGATCAACGGAAGAGTGGTGGCAGGGAATCACACCGTTGTTTTTGATGCGGGTAATCTTTCCAGCGGATTGTACTTTTATGCTTTACAAGCCGGAGAATTCCTTCAAACAAGAAAATTGAGTTTGATCAAGTAGAAGTAAAATGAAGTATGGGAGTTTCTTTTCTTTACTTCAAATTCTGTGTCTTCTTCATAGACTCTTCTGCCATCTCCTGATGATAAGCTTGCAGCTTTTTGGTGAGCTTTTCATCATTCATGCCAAGCATTCTAACTGCAAGTAATCCTGCATTTTTCGCTTTATCGATGGCGACTGTTGCAACCGGTATTCCATTTGGCATTTGCACGATGGAGTAAAGGCTGTCCACTCCGCCAAGAGCAGAAGTTTTTATAGGAACACCGATCACCGGCAAGGTAGTGTGACTTGCAAGCATACCCGGAAGATGAGCAGCACCACCCGCACCCGCAATAATTATTTTGATTCCCCGATCGCGTGCTTCCTTTCCATAATTGGCCATCACATCGGGAGTACGATGGGCCGAAACCACGCGCTTTTCGTAAGGGACTTTAAAGTGATCTAAAATTTCAGTGGCTTCTTTCATGGTGGGCCAGTCGCTGTCGCTGCCCATTACTACGCCGACGGTTGGATTGCTCATTATTTTCTTATCTCTGAATTTGGTTTGATTGAAATATAGAATTCTGAATTCTGAATTCAGAACATCAAATTTCGATATTTCGGGTTACGTGCATCGCCTTCTTATAGGTCTTTTCCAGATTTTCTCCAAGCAGGGTATAATGCGCCATCTTGCGGCCTACTTTACTGTCGATCTTTCCATACACGTGAAGATGTCCGTTTTCGGTTTCCAGCGCTTCGGAGAGGTGGTCTGTTTCGGCCGGACGTTTATGTGTACCCAACAAGTTGATCATAGCAACCGCCGGCTTGTTCAATTGGGTTGAGCCGAGAGGAAGTCCAAGCACGCCCCGCACGTGATTTTCAAACTGAGAAGCCACGGTGCCTTCAATAGTATAATGGCCGGAATTATGGGGACGTGGAGCGGATTCATTCAGCAATACTTCACCATCTTTAGTGAGGAAAAACTCGAAGGCAAAAATCCCTTTTCCATCAATGGTCTCTGTTGCCTTAAGGGCTAGTTCCTGTGCCTTTTTCTGAAACCGTTCTTCCACAGGAGCCGGCGAAAGTACCGCCACACAAATATGGTTTTCCTGAACGGTTTCGCAACAAGGATAAACCACGGTTCCGGTTTCATTACGGGCTACCTGTACCGCAATTTCGTTCGTGAAATCCACGAAGGCTTCTGCAACAGTATCGCGGCCTTTGTTGCCTCCCAGTTTGTCAAAAGCTTCTTTGGCAGAATCGAGATTCTTAACAGTTTCATTTCCATATCCATCATAACCGCCTTTGGATGATTTCAGCAGGAAAGGCCAGCCATGTTCCTCTCCAAAAGCTTCGATATCCATATCGTTTTTCACAAGCTTATAAGGTGTGACTGGAATTCCAGCCGCTTCGAAAGTTTGCTTTTCGATGAGTTTATTTTCGATAAGGGCAAAACTATCCGGCGAAGGAAAGATCGGCGTTCCGCTTCTTTCTTGTACTTCTTTAAGGATGGCGGAGCTGATGAATTCATTCTCCAGGGTGATGACATCGCAGCCTTTGGCAAATTCCACCATATCATCTACCGAATCGAAGGATCCTGAAGCAGAAAACGGCGTCATAAATTGAACAGGCTCGTTCTCGGTTCGGTCCGAAAAAACAGCTACCTGTATTCCAAATCGAAAAGCTTGCAGGGCACTCATGCGGGCCAGCTGACCGGCACCTAAAAATCCAAGTTTGAGGTTGGCGGGGAGAGATGTACGAGGCATAGCGGGTTTTTCTTTTAAAGGTATGAAATTTGACGAAGGTTTTTGGCTTCAATATCAATACCAAAGTCTAAAAAAAGGGTTCAATTTCTGGTGGGTTATGTTGGATAAAGATCGAATTGAACAAGATTCCGAGCTGCCTAAGAGTGCTTTCCTTGAATTTGAAATTATAAACTTATCCGTATGTGTAGCTATAGCATTAAAAAAATCTACATAAACGGGTAGTGTCTGAAGCGTGGAGGGGCAGTATAATGGCTACTTCAATAATTTAAAGTGAAAACAGAGTTGGTAAAATGAAGTTAGCAAGCAATTCCATAGTATTGATAATAGGCATTTTGATAGCAGTTCCCCTTCAAGCTCAGGATTCACTCAGTTTAAAACTGAATACATTTTATCAAAAATATATTGAAGAGGATGGTGGCAGCGAGCTGTTGTTCCAGGAATACCCGTACTTATATGTTAGAAATTATGAAAATAGTGGATTGCGAATTTATCGCTACAATGAAACTCCCGACGATTATGTACCCAATTGGGTAGGCGATATAAATTTAAACATTGATGACCAGGAAGCATCTGTTGAGGGATTATTCAGAATAGGCAGTGACAGACTTTTGGTTTATTATTTCAGAGAAACAGATGGAAGTCAATCCCAGTTTTTTGGACGAATTTTTGCCAGAAGGAATGCAGCAGATGATGATAATCCTGATAACGCCGATGACGAAGCTTATTTTGATCCCGTTGGATTACAGGATATACAGGTTGCGCCGTTTGATGTGTTAGGTACTTTTACCAGGGGGACAGCTCCCAACGAAAGGGGGTATATGATCAGAAAAAACTTTGATGATATAAGTATACAAGAAGTTGGGCCAGAGGGAAATGAAGGCTTCAATATTGTTTCAAACCTCTTTGAAGACTTAGAAAAGAGAGAAGAGATCGAACCTGAAGATCCTATCTATGAACTATTTCCAAACCGCCTGGAGTCCTCAAATATTACGTTTATGGATGAAAACCGTCTTGTTATTGCCGATGATGACATCATGGTAGTTCTCGATATCAGCACACCATCGTTTCCCCAATTGATAAGCCAAAAGAAATTTGAAGGGTATGATTTTAATCGGGTTATTGCCGGAAATTATGCATACGGATTTACCCGGGAATTTTTTGGACCTGAAACCATGCATATGATCAGAGCGGCCACCTTAGAGGAGGTCTCAAGTGCTGAACTGCCATACTACAACAATATTTCCATTGGGACCTATGAGGGGAGAGATCGAATTACTATGGTTAATTTTGACAGCTTTACCTCAGATGTATACAGGTATCGGCAAGCGCCATCTATTTTGGATAGCGGAGTAGATACACTGATGCTGGCTGCGAGAGGAACAAATCTTGTCTCTGAAGATTTCGGGTACCCGGATGGTGATGTACTTATCTATAATAACTCTGTAACTATTGATATTTCTTTTGACAGGGGAGACGACTACCCTGTGGGATATGCACATTACTCAATCATCGAAACTGATGGGGATGGTGGCGGGAATGGTGGGGATGATGATGGCGGCAGCGATGATGGTGGAGAAGATGACAATGACAATAGTGATGATGAAGGAAATGGTAACGATGATGACAACAACGATCCTCAACCTGAAGAAGTAGTTGCCTATAAAATGAAATTTGAATACCAACCTTCTGTAGATTCTCTATCAGCATTAGCATACCCTGAAGGTTGGATCTTAGAGCAAACAACGATTGATGAGAATGGTTTTTTTACTTCACAACAAGCTGATTCCTTAATCCCGTTTTATTCATGGAGAATGCATCCTCCTATTCTTGGTATGATGGAAAATGGGGAGGAGTTTACTCTGTTTCCAGAAGGATTTTTAGGAATAAACGGGTTTATACAGGGTGAAGATGTGCCATATAATGAAATAATAGTCTCTCCTAAAATTCCTGTAGCTGAAAAAGAAGGTTTGAGGGTGAAAACAAATTTGACCTATGAGCCACTATCCATTTTGATCGACACAGTGAAGTTTGAATTTTTGCTACGATCAGGAGATCAGGAATGGATCAGTTTACATGAAGTGATTTCTGAGCAAGAAATGCCGGATAACATAAATGAATATTACGGCTCAAAAAATATCGAAGAACTTTTCAATACGGATCATATAGATCTGAATATTGATAATCTGATAACTGAAGACAGTATCCAATTTGGATTTAGATTACAAGCAGATATGATAACAACTGGACTTCCTGTAATGGTAGACTCTCTGGTTTTCTACGAAACAATAGTGCAAACTTCTACTGATATAATAGAGGAAGACTTTAAAATTCAGGGGTTTAAGTTAAATCAAAATCACCCCAATCCATTTAATCCAACCACGAACATCAGCTTTTCTTTACCTCATGCAGCAGAAGTGAAATTAAACGTGTATGATCTTTTGGGAAGAAATGTGGCTAATCTTGTAAATGAGCGCAGATCGGCTGGGAACCACACCATTCAATTTGATGCCGGTTCGTTATCGTCAGGAATCTACATATACAGAATAGTTTCGGGTTCATTTACGCAAACCAAGAAGCTCACCTTAATAAAATAAGCGTCTTTAAATATCTAAATATCAAGAGGAGGCAGAATAAGTGTCTCCTCTTTATTTATTTTAAAAACCACCTGTTTGGGTAGTGTCTGAGTGATCGTAATTACCTATTGTTGGCCATTCCTATTAAACAAGGCTTTTCGGCCCGCTAAAATTTATACAAATGAAATATCTATTCTCGGTACTCTCAGCAATTCTAGCCATTGTTGTATCTCAAGGTGTATTATTTGCTCAAACTTCAGATACTTTGGCGACCTCCGTCACATGGACACAGGCAAATAGTCCCTATACAATAACAGAAGACGTTGTTGTGGCTCAAGGGGTAACTTTAACCATAGAACCTGGAGCAGAAATTCGGTTTTCCTCCGGAACTTCAATGATAGTTGACGGAGCCTTGGTTGCCAATGGTACACAAGCCGATCAAATTGTTTTTACCTCGGATGCCGGAAGTCCTGCGAATGGAGATTGGGGAAGTATCCGGTTCAACAATAGTTCAAGTGTTGGCTCAGAAATGAGCTTTATTATAATGGAATATGGCGGTGGCGGAGAGGCTGGTGCATTGATAACCTACCGTACCGGAGCCCTGGGGATACCAGTTACACATTCTGAATTTCGGTTTAGTGCCGGGCATGGGATCGATCTGAGAGCTTCAAGTCCTCTTATAAAACACTCTACTTTCCGTGATAACAATGGATATGGAATTTTTTCAGATCTTGCGCTGAATTTTGAAGTCGATTCATCTACTGTAACCCGGAACGGACAGGGTGGTATTCGCGTGCCTATTAACTCCACCCCAACTATTAATGCTACAACCATCACCGAAAATGGTACGGGGATCTATATTGATAACGGTGCTATTCCAACTATCACATATAACGATATCCTGGATAACAACATCGGTATTCGGGTTATAGAAGCGGGTTCCGTTACTCCAACCATTTCTGATAATACCCTTTCAGGGAATTCCGTTGGTCTTCAAAACGACGGGGGAGGAGAAGTAACGGCTGATTACAATTTCTGGGGTGATAAATCGGGGCCGGAAAACTTTGCAAATCCATCTGGAACTGGTGATGCCGTTACCGCCAATGTTGATTTCACACCTTGGTTGTTTGGCGCTACTTTGCCGGTTCGTGAGATATCAACAAACCCAGCTGACGGAGACATCTGGTTTGCTGATTCGGTGTACTATGTGCAAAACAATATTTCAGTTCCTTTGGGCTATACCCTTACCATTCAGCCCGGCGCTGTGGTGAAATTTGTTGACAATGTAACTTTTACGGTAAACGGAACACTCATAGCAGACGGTACTGAGCAAGACAAGATCTACTTTACTTCTCAGTATGATGATGCCATCGGGGGCGACTCAAACGAAGATGCCCGAAATACTCAACCTGCTCGCGGAAACTGGAGGCAGATTTTAATTGAAGGGAATTCACAAAACACGGTACTGGATTATGTAGATATCCGTTTTGGTGGCTCTGGTACGCAATCGTTATATCTCAGGTCGCTGACCGTATCTGTGACCAATGTTCTAGTCACTAACAGTAATCACCATGGAATATTTGTTGATAATAAGCCCATCGCCTTCAATAACATCACCTCCAACAGTAACAGGTATGACGGAATTTATGTGCAGTCTACAGGAACGGAGCTAAATAACCTGACTGCAAGTTTTAACGATCGGGATGGGGTAGTTGTTGAACTTTATGATCTAACTGAGGATGTATCAATTGACAGTTTAATGGCTACCAATAACGGCGAAAATGGTGTCTATTTTGGGGATGGTGGCACAGGAAGAAGCTTTGGCCTCACTTCGCTCACAAATTCTACCATATCAAACAATGTACAGAATGGTTTACTTGTTGATGAGAATGACGTAGATCAAATCACCATCAATAACAACACTTTTTCCGGAAATGGGGAGTTTGGTGCCTCTTTGTATCTGACTACCGCTTACGAAGAAAATGCTACTATTTTCGAAAATACATTTGAGAATAACGGCTATTCAGGAGTCAGAACCACAGCTGCTCAGATCTATGCTAACATTTTTGAAGGCAACGAAATTGGAATCAGTGCCTGGGGCAGATTAGGCAATAGTTACACCGATGGTGCGGGAGTAGACGGTAATACTTTTGTAGACAACACCTACAATAATGTAGTAGGGCTGGAAGGGTACTTTTTGAGAGGGACACTGAGTACTGTTTTTCCTGAAGCCATCACCTCTGGGGCGTATATGTTTCAGCGTGTATATAGTAATTCAGGGTGGAGTCCTGCGGTTTCCCCGAATGACACGTTGCAGATACAGCCCGGAGTGCTTATCAAGGCATGGGATGGGCGATATTCAGATGGAGCCTTTGGCACTATTGACGGAATGATCATTGCAGAAGGTACAGCCACAGATCCGATCGTATTTACG